>Ga0210403_10000017_pt1 | contig 195338 bp, 171 predicted proteins | sample IncBWC19MmetaG_FD_150863 | JGI IMG/M metagenome (GOLD analysis project Ga0210403, IMG submission 150863) | Forest soil microbial communities from Barre Woods Harvard Forest LTER site, Petersham, Massachusetts, United States - Inc-BW-C-19-M | ecosystem: Environmental > Terrestrial > Soil >... | reverse complement strand
GCCAGTAACCATCGTCTTGGGGAACTCATCGAGCGCGTTTTCGAATCCCGGCAGTTTGAAGACCTGCGCATTCCGTTTGCGGCGGTGGCCACGGACCTTTCCTCCGGGGAACCGGTCATCTTTACGCAAGGGAATCTGGTGGACGCCATCCGCGCGAGCTGCGCCTTCCCGGGTTTGTTCCAACCGGTGGAAATCGGAACGCGCTGCCTGGCCGACGGTGGCCTGGTCGCCCCCGTCCCCACACGAGCCGCGCGCGAACTCGGGGCGTCCTCCGTCCTTGGTATATCCGTAGGAATGCAAGACGGTTACCTGGGCGCTCCCACAAACATTTTTCAGGTTGTCAGCCGCGCCGTCAGCGCCGCGCAGAAGCATCAGCTCGAGATTTGGGAGCGCGACGCCGATCTCGTTATTCGCCCCGAGGTGAAATCCATCGCCTGGGACGATTTCGATCGCGCCGACGAAGCCATCGAAGCAGGAGCAACCGCCGCTCGCAGCGCGCTTCCGCGAATCCAGAAGCTCCTGGGACAAAAGCAAGAATCGGCGCAAAGTATGGAAGCCCGGCTCGAAGCGGAAGACAAAAGCTACCTCTGGCTTGCGGAGGCCGTTCGATGATGCGCTTGAGTACATGGCTCGCGGTTCTGTCGGTCACAGCACTCCTCTGGCACGATTGCGGTGGGGATTTTGGTGTTTTCTGCTACCGTATAGGACTGGATGTTTTCACGAACTTTCGCTCCCGCGTGCTTGTTCCAGTGCCGGTCAGGGAAGCGGCCAGTCAATTTGCCACGAGGAATAACTCTGAGTGCTCGACGCCATCCTTCATTTCTTCCACGCGCTGTATAACCCAGAAGGACTCAAGGAGCTAATCCGCGCGGGCGGCGCACCGCTCGTCTGCACTGTCGTTTTCATCGAAACCGGTTTCTTCGTGGGCTTCTTTCTTCCCGGTGATTCCCTGCTGGTCACCGCGGGCATTTTTTCCGCCATGCCGAACGGAATCCCCCTCAAGTGGTTATTGCTCCCGGTCATGCTTTGTGCCATCGCCGGCGATCAGATCGGTTACTGGATTGGCCGCTCCGCGGGAGCAGCCCTCTACCGGCGCGAAGACTCTTTCTTTTTCCGCCGAAGCCATCTGCAGCGCGCTCACGATTTCTACGAAAGGTATGGCGGCCGGGCCGTGATCCTCGCGCGCTTCGTTCCCATCGTTCGAACGTTTTGTCCTCCCGTGGCCGGCGCCGCGAAAATGCCTTACGCCCGTTACGTGCTCTTTGACATGTTTGGCGGGATTTTCTGGGTTGGCGCCATGATCCTTGGCGGCTATGCGCTGGGGCATTCGGTTCCCAATATCGGCGCACGCATTCACTACGTCATCGCAGTGGTCATCGTGCTATCGGTCTTGCCGGCCGTCATCAGCATCCTCCGCTCAAGACGCGCGGGTGCTACGACCGGAGCTGCCAGCCCCCACGCCGATCCTCGTTCGAAAGGCAAATAGTCCATGGCGTCCAACAAGTTCCGGGCCGTCATTTTCGACATTGGACGTGTTTTGGTTCGCGTTGACGTGTCTCGCGCGATGAGCGGTCTTGCGCAGGGTATGACCCTCGCCCCCGAGGAGATATGGTCGGCCATCGAAAAAGATCCTCGCTGGCCGGACTGGCAGGAGGGGCGCATGGCGCCGAGAGATTGGCACTTGCATCTGACCAAGCGGCTGGGTGGCTCGCTGACGTTTGAGCAATTCACGGAAGTTTGGAATCGCGCCTTGGATCCAAAACCGATTCAGGAAGACAGCTTCTTGGCAAACCTAAGCAAGCATTATCGGCTGGCGCTGCTTTCGAACACCGACCCCCTTCATGTCGCCCAGCTTGAGGCCAGTTATGACTTTATGCGCTACTTTCGAAATCGCCTCTACTCCTGTGCGGTCGGCGCCAGTAAGCCAAATCCATTGATTTTCCGAGAAGCTCTCCGCGCCTGCAAGGTGAATGCGGAGGAAGCCGTCTACATTGATGACGTTCCAGCCTATGCCGAAGCTGCCCAGCGGCTTGGGATGACTGGCATCGTCTTTCAGTCGCCCGAGCAACTGCAATCCGACCTCAGGACGGCTGGAATCGATCTTGGGTGATGTCTCGCCAAGCAAAAAATCCGTTGTTCGCTCTCTCTTCGCGTAAACTTTGCTAGGACTAGTACCGCCCTCCCCTTTTCATATCGGTACAACCAGTCATTCCTCTATCACTTACAGCCGCTCTCCATACCGTCCGTTTGGCTTGCTGCATGCAATCTCCGTATTACGGGCCGGTTAAAAACGGCATCCCCGAATTCGGGGTGAGGAGACAAATCGACTATGTCAGAGGATCGTATAGTAGAAGTAAGAGATGGTTCTTCGTGGCAGCTTCCCGCAATCATCGTGCTTGGGTTGGTTGCTCTCGGAGGGCTTGGATTTGGCTGGAGCGCTTCTTCCAAGCTCGACAGCACGCAGCAAAGCGTTGCCGCGCAATTGAAGACGACTCAGCAATCCGTTCAGCAGGACATGTCCTCTTTGAAGGACCGCTTGGCGCAGGACGAAAAGGCCAACACGGATCTGCAGGGCGACCTGAAAGTTGTTACCGACAAGCTTAAGATTACCCAAGGCCAACTGAAGAAGGCGCGGTTGGAATCGGCCAAACAGATCGACGAAACGTCGCAAAAGGTGGCCGCGCTCGACACCTCAGTCCATACAGAGCTCGCAGCGAAGGCCTCCACCGATGACGTCAAGACCGTGGACACCAAGGTTGTGGGCGTTAAGACCGACCTGGATGCCACGCGCGAGGACCTGAAAATGGCCCGCAGCGAGATGGGCACGCTCATCGCGCGCAACCATGACGAAATCGACCAGCTCCGCCGCCTCGGCGAGCGTGATTATGTCGAGTTCACCATCGTTGGCAAGAACAAGCCGACTAAGGTGGGCAACGTCACCGTGGAATTGAAGGGCGTCAACGAAAAGCACAACCAGTTCAGCATCGCCATGACCGTCGAAGACAAGCGCTTCGAAAAGAAGAACCGCGCTCTCAATGAGCCGATCTTCTTCTATTCCTCCGGCACTCACATCCCCGAGGAAGTCGTCATCAATAAGGCGGGCAAGAACACCGTCAGCGGATACGTCAGCATCCCGAAGGCGAATTCGCAAGTGTCCTCGACGGCTGCTAGCAAGTCCGGCAACTAATTACACACGGAGTGCCTTGGCTAAGCCTCCCGGGCACAGTACGAGGCGGGCAGAATATTCTGCCCGCCTTTTGTTCTCTCCGCAGCGCGGTCCACCCTGAATTCCGATAGAATGAGGCCTCCTGTTCCGGAGCCTTATCTGCGACAGACTTCCAACGTCCTTTACATTGCTGTAGACGAATTGATTCCTACCCGCGGGAAGAACCTGCCCGGCCTCGATGAAATCACCGCCGCCCTTGATCACGCGGGCGTTCCTGCCGTCTGGCTTACCAGTCGATCGCGTCTGCAGTTCGACGATGCCCGTCGCAAACAGGGTCATACCCACCCCTTTATTGCCGAAGACGGCTGTGCGGTCTACTTGCCTGAGGACTACTTTCACCTGCGCCCGCAATCGCCCGGTTCTAAGACGAAGAAGGCTCCCACGTTGCGTCTGGGAAGGTTTACATGCCTGCCTGTCGCCGAACCTCTTCCGGCATCCGCTGAGGCCCTGGAAGGGCTCTCCGAAGACACTGGCGTACCCATCGTGACCCTGCGCTCGCTCTCCCCGCGCGAACTTGCCCAGAACACCGGCCTTCCCTCGCGCGAAGCCGAGCTATCCAGGCAACGCGACTTTGACGAGCTGTTCTTTTTTGCTGGCGTTTCCGATCAGGATATTCGACATTTCCTAGCGGAAGGACGCTCTCGCAACCTCGAATGTCGCCAGCACGGCGTGCTATGGTCTGCAGCCATCGGGCCCAGCATTCCGCGCTGCATCCGTGAGCTGTCAAGGCTCTATGATCGCGCTCTGCGCTACCATGCCCACACGCTCGGCATTGCAACTCCAGCCCTTGCTCCGGGACTCTTCCCATCCTGCGAGCGCAGGATCCTCCTCACTCCCCATATGTCCGGATCAGAGATTGCCGAGTCAACGGAAGATCGTGGGGTGCGACAACTGGATCTTCACTCTCCCGACCTGTGGGAGCGGCTCCTCGAGGCTGTCGTCGTGCCGCACTAGAAGCCATTGGAAACAAATTGACGTAAATGCGTTTGGATTTGCACACTTTCTTCCAAGTGTTAACCGGAAAAATCAGTTCGGACCCACAAATCTATGATTCTCCACGTAATTACTGACTTCCAACACAACCCCACTTCTGGCCCTCGGATTGCGAACTCTTTCCCCGGCAGGTTCGCGCGTCATCGGCCTGTCCGCTCGGATTCGCTGGAAGAAAGGTTGAACGATCGAACCGAGTACTAGGAGAACCCTAACCATGGCTTGGCTTCGGCGCACCCTTCGCATTCCCGCTCACGAGTCCAGCGTCGGTCTTGTGCTGGTCTGCTGCGTTGTCACGATGTGTTTCATGTCCGTAGCTTTAGTCTGGCAGGCGCAGATCATCGCCAACCAGCGCGAGGCGATTCAGTGGCTGGAACGGCTGAAGTTCGGTGGTTAGTTATCTCGCATCGGTCCGCTGCCCCGAAATCGCACACGTCCTCTGTCCTCCGCCGCAATGACCCGCTGAATTCCGGGCGTGCCAGCCCCTTGCAACTCCAGGCATTTTTCCACGCGATCGCAACTGACTTTCTTCTCGACCTGTGATTCAATAGTCGCACAGGGGATTTCATTTTCTTGGGAGATCCGACTTGAAACAGACTTTGAGATTGCTTTTGATAGCAGCGACACCCCTGCTCTTCGTTTCTGCCCAGCAGGTCTCTGCCGTGTCGCCCGCTCCGAATGCCACTGCCAATGGGGTTCAACCGCAAGCGGGCAACCCGGCGTCTTCGCATGACCGTCACAACCGCAGAAATGGACATGGCAAGCGCCATCGCCGCCACCGGACCACTTCTTCCAAGCATTAATTGGAAAATTAGTTCGCAGATGCAAAAAGGGGAGCCTGGCGGCTCCCTTTTTTGCCAAGTTGCTGAGTCGCCTCGGAAGCGCGCTGGAAGCACGTATGTTTCGCGGGCGACGCGCACCGCAAAAGCGGTGTGATCAGCTTTGGTGCAGCTCTAAGCCCGGTGGAGTCATAGTCCCTCCGGAGCTCCTTGAGCTCACACTTCGCTTGTACTCCTGCGTTTAGTCGAAAACAAGCGAAGAGTAGGTGAACGCACGAAATCCACAGGCTGCGTGCATCCCGCCAACTTCTCTTTTTTTGGTTACTTGATGAAGAGAGTTTCGCGGAGTTGATCGCGCCCCACGAACGATTTCATCGTACGGTAACGGCCAAACAGGTCCTGGATCTCGCGGTTCTGATAGACTTTTTGTGCCGGGCAAATGACCGGAGTCGATATCACTTGCAGGGTGTTGGAGTCCGCAACGCGAAAGCGCTGAAACCCTTCCGGCTTTTTGCTGTGAAACATCGCAAAGACTACCCCTGCTGGGCGGAGCACTTCCGTCAAGCTCGCCACGATCTGTTTCACCAGTGTCGGCTCCAAATAGTCCAGCAAATCCCAAAGCAGCACGGCATCGAAGGTGGACCGGGAATACTGAAGATTCTCGGAAAGAAAGCGTGTCGCTCGGCCCGCCGGCGTCATATCGAGTGTCTCGGCCACCGTCGCGTCATTCCGCAACCGCGCTTCTTCTTCGTTTAGAAACCCTTTCCACCCGCGAAGGATATCCTCCGAAGACACGCGGAATCCTCGTTCGATAAAGAAGCTCAGAGTGGTTTGCCAGGCAGGTCCGAGGTCGAGCAGGGTGCCTCTCCCCAGGCCGTCGAGGTTCCACAAGAGTTCCTTAAGCCCATTCGATACGCGTGTGGACTCGTGTGGCTCTGGCGGACGGTTTGCGGCTACTGCGCCTCCGGGTGTCCCCGGTGGACGAGTGCGCGAGTTCGCAAGCACCGGCCGCGAGACGTCGCGGCTTGTCTCGCCAGCGATTCCGATATTGAGGCCGAGTTTATGCAGGAAGCTCATCGGTTAATCTGCCGCAGTGCCGGAGTTCAAAGCCCTGATGTCAGCAGGTTTGCTAGCCGGCGCTGCCACTGCCTTGGCCTCAGCCGCTTTACTGGGCTGCCTGCCGGCCTCCACCTTGCCGCGCAGGAGTGCTCCGTCCTCAATGGCAAGACGATCCGTCAGCACTTCCCCCGTGACTTCGCCGGTGCTCAGCAGCTGAACTTTGTCCCGCCCCGTAACTTTCCCCTCAATTTTTCCACGCACGATAACCTCGCGCGCGGTCACGTCCGCTTTGACGCTCCCGTTTGGCCCAATTGTCAAGCAGCTGTTGGTGGTGAGACTGAGTTTCCCTTCCACCACGCCGTCGACAAAAAGATCTTCGCTCCCCGTGACTTCGCCCTTGATTTTGATTCCCTGGCTGATGCATGCCGCGGCGCGCGATGAAACGGGAACTGCACCAAACGCGGACTGAGTAGTGTTAGGAGTTGCGCCAGAAGCAGGCGCAGAATTCACGTGAGCCGGCGAATTGTCGGCAACTGCTTGAGGCTTCGAGTCTTCTTTTTTCCACATCTGACACCTCGACATCGAAAATTGGATTTTCGAAGCCGCTGTTCGCAGGGTTGGGTTGAGACTGCGACTCGGAAGAGTGAACATAGTACAGGACTTAGTTGCTGTAAACAAGTATGGCGGGTAGCAAATGTAGGGTGTTTCGTGAAAGGCTATACCACTAATTGGGGAATTAGTGCTCTCAGCCCTACTAGGGCTTGCGATGTCTCACGAGTCTCGCTTTTCCCGTGCAAGTCCCAAATGGCTTCTAGCATGCCCGCGAATTCGTGCGTTAGCTCTTTGATGGCCTTACGCTTTTCCCACCAATGTTGCGGATCGAAATCCCCATCGCGCGCGCTGGCCACGCGCGACTCCACGCCCTGTGGAAATACCTTATGGAAAATATAGCGCGCGCGCCTCGTATGATAATTTGAGGTAACTACAATCACGCTTCTCCATTTTTTTTCTTTCGCCAGCTTTTTAAGTGCTTCTGCTTCTTCCTCTGTGCTGTCCGCATCGTGTGTGAGGCGCACAATCTTGTCCTTCGGTACGCCGCGCTCGATTAAATCATGCTCCATTAGTTCAGCGATTCCTGCATTCGGCCGCAGGCGCCTTCCGCTCGCCACAACCACCGGCGCCTTCCCTTCCCTGAACAATTGAGCTGCTCGCGTGGCCCGATCGGCGTAAAAATTATCGTCACCGAGCACGATAAGCGCGTCCGCGCGGTCAATGGGGTCCTCGACAATCCACGCTTCTCCCACAAAACTCAGAATGGGCCGCCGCACCAGGTATAGAACGATGCAGAACATCACAAAACAGATCAGGATGATCACGTTAAGGAGGGTGCCGCCCTGCTCAGAACTCTTCAAAACTGCATGCTTCATGAATTCGCGTCCAGCGCGCGCAATTGGGCCGCGGCTTCTTCCGGCAGCTCCCCATTGAAGTACACCTCTTTGATGCTATAGGACTTGCTACGCCTCTCCACGATCGGCAGGATTTCAATATGCCAGTGATAGTCTTCCGCCAGGGTCTTCCAGTATCCGGCCAGCTCGCCTTTCTTGCTCTTCGTGCTGGGCGCCGTATGCACCACCAGGTGAAATGCCGGCGCTACTTTCTCCACTCGGCGCAAAACGCGGCCCAATAACGCCGCCAGTTGTTTGCGATTTGCTGCCGGGCGCGGCTGTTCAAACAGATGATTGTGCCTGCGGTGCAGCAGCCAGATTTCATACGGCACGCGCGACGCGTACGGGCAAATGGCATAGTAATCGCCCTGCACATCCACAATGCGTTTCCCCTGTTTTTCTTCCTGGCGGACGGTATCGCAGAAAATGCAGCGTTCTTTGTCTTTGAACCATTCGTGCGCCGAGCTCAATTCGTACTTGATTCGCCGCGGCACAAAAATCGTGGCCGTGATCTGCGAATGCGCGTGCGCCCACTCTTCTCCGGCCGCGGCGCCCTGATTCTTGAAAACACTGACATACTTGAACCGCAGATCCTTCTTCAAATCGGCAATGCGCGCCACCCAAACCCACAGTACGCGCTCAATCTCCTCATCGCTGAACTGCGACATCCGCTTGTCGTGAAGAGGCGTTTCCACCACGACTTCATGCGCCCCGATGGCGCCCATCTTGTCGTACATCCCTTCGGCCAAGCGCCCGGGCTCGCCCTCGACGTGGTAGAGGGGCTGGGGATGCGGCAGCACGCAAACTTGCCACGGCCCTTCCGCTGGCCGGGTGAGGATCGCCCGCTGTTTATCGATTTTCGCCGGCTCCAGCGGGCATTCCTCGGCCGATTCACTGAGCGTGTCTCGTTGCCCCAGGATAACCCAGCTCTGTGTGATGGGATCTCTTCGAAGTTCCATGCCGTATCTTTAGCGGGTGTAGCGCGCAGGTGTGGGGCCCTGCTCGAGGCGGTGACGGTCCCAAATGGCGCCTTCGCGGGTGAAGTACGCCATCTCAAAGTCTTGCGTTAATTCCAGCGCGTCGGTCGGGCAGGCGTCCTCGCACAATCCGCAGAACATGCAGCGCGAGGTGTCATACGTGAAAGTTGTCAGAACTTTGCGGCGCGTGGCGTCGTCGCGCTCCCAGCCCACCACGATCAGATTTTCGGGGCACGCCAGTGCGCACAGATTGCAGCCGATACACAGCGTCTCACCCGTCTCCGGATTATTGTTCAGCCGCGGCGCCCCGCGATAGCGTTCCGCCACCATCGGCCGCTCCAGGGGGTACTGCTCGGTAACGATGTTCTTGGGATTTTGGGCGCGAAAAGTGACCGCCAAGCCCTTTAAGAAGTCAACTTGGAACAACCGCTCCAGGAGTTCCCGCATGTGCTGTAGTTTGTTTCTCCCCCACGCAATTGTCAAGCAAACTGACGACTGTTCTTTCGTTCCATTCCCCGGGCGCCTCACTCCTCCAAGTTATCCCTTCTCTGTGACCTCTGTGTACTCCGTGCCCTCTGCGTTGATTCTTTTCACGTGGTATTCTCGGGCACGAGATGGATGCTGACATCCAATTCATGCAGGAAGCGCTAGCCGTAGCTCACGCCGCGGCAGCCGCCGGCGAAGTCCCGATCGGCGCCGTCCTTATTCACGACGGCGCGATTCTCTCCCGCTCCGGCAATCGCACTATCCGCGACTGCGACCCAACGGCCCACGCCGAAATTGTCGTTCTTCGAGAAGCCGCGCGGCTGCTCGGAAATTATCGTCTCGGCGATACCACTCTCTACGTCACCATCGAGCCTTGCAGCATGTGCGCCGGCGCCATTATTCAAGCCCGCGTCCCACGCCTGGTGTACGGCGCCGACGACGCCAAAGGCGGCGCCGTCCGCTCCTGCTTCGAGATCCTTTCCAACTCCCGCCTAAACTACCAGGTCGAGTTCACCTCTGGCGTGCTCGCCGCAGACTGCGCCGCCATCCTCCAGTCCTTCTTCGCGGAACGTCGTTGAGCGGGATCTTTCCGCGCAGACGGGCATGGCCCGCACTCCCTCTCTCTGCTAAAATAAGAGTCCGAAGACCGCGGAGAGGTGGCTGAGCGGTTGAAAGCACTCGCCTCGAAAGCGAGCGTGCGGGAAACCGTACCGTGGGTTCGAATCCCACCCTCTCCGCCATTTTTCACAGTGTAAAGGGTGAGTCCGAACGCACACAGCCCGCACCCCAACTGTATAAATTATATAAATGAAAAAGGCCGAGCATTTCTGCTCAGCCTTCGACAAATTCGAATTTCACGCTTTTGTCAGAAGTGGCAGGACGCCGCGCCGCGCTTCTGCAAATACTTCTGGTGATATTCCTCGGCGCGATAGAACGTGTCCGCGGGCGTGATCTCCGTGGCAACCGGGCGCTTGAATTTTCCACTGGCTTCCAGCGCCGCGCGCGACTTCTTGGCGATCCCTTCCTGCTCCGGCGAGTGAAAGAATATCGCCGTGCGATACTGTCTGCCGAAGTCCGGCCCCTGCCGGTTCACCTGCGTTGGATCATGCGCCTTCCAGAACACGTCCAGCAATTTCTCGTAGCTTACCTTCGCTGGATCAAATGTCACTTGCACAACTTCCGCGTGTCCCGTTTCGTCGGTGCATACATCTTTGTATGTCGGGTTCGGCATTTCCCCGCCGCTGTACCCGACCGCGGTGTCAATCACTCCTGGCACACCCTGGAACGCCGCCTCCACGCCCCAGAAGCACCCCGCCCCAAACGTTGCAATCTCTGTCATGGATTTATCCCCTTGCATCTCGTGGCTTACCTCGCAACGCTCTTAGATGCGCCAGCCACCCACCAAGATTCGGATGGCGAGCTAAGACGCTTTGCGCTTTGCCGGCGTCGCCATGGCCTTTAACTTGTCCTGCGCCGGGCCTTTGTACGGGCTGTTCACCGAAGCCGCCTGTGTGAAAGCCTCCTTTGCCTCGACATTCCTCTTCAAATTCAGCAGCGCAAATCCCAAGCGGTACTGGTTCCGAGCATAACTCCCGTCATCCGACTTCAACAATGGAGCCGCCGCCTTCAGGTTCTCCGCAGCTTGGGCGTTGTCTTTCTTCTGGATGTTTACTTGTCCCAGGGCACTCAGCGCCAGCCCCTTTTGCAAAGCCTTCTGCTGTTCCCACTGTTCGTCGCTCAAGCCCTCCGGCTTCTTCGCCGTCGGAAGAACCGCAATTGCCTTCTTTGCGTAGGCGTCCGCCTTATCGAGTTGTTCGCCTTTCTCACTATAGTAGTCAGAGAGCAGCAGCAACATCCCCAGATTGTTCGGATCCTTGGCCAATAGTCCGCTTGCCACTTCCAGCATTTTCGGCGCGTTCTGCGCCTGCTGATAAGAGGTCGCAGCAACTCCAAGAGCCTGGTTCGCGTACGGGGAATCCGGAAATATCTGCGCGAACTTCGTCAACAGCGCCGCGCGCTTCCCGGCGTCCTTCACCTGATACGCGCCGCTGAAGACGGCTTGTTGCATATAGGCGATGCCGTCCTTGTTGGCTTCCAGCGTTTGCGTTTTCTGTTGCGCCCATTGCGCCGCATCAATCTCTGCAGGCGCGGCCGCTTCTTTGTATCTTTTTAAGATTGCCTGGACCTTCTCCCCGTATGAAATCAGGCGGTCCGCGTCGCCCTTCTCCGAGGCTGCGCGGATCATATTCATCGCATTCGTAAAACTGTCCGGGTCCAGCGCAAAAAGCTTGTCCCCAAATTCGAACGCCTTGTCGTAGTTCTTCTGTCCGATGTAGTAGTCCACGTACAGACCATCCGCGACCAAGGGATAGTCGCCCTCTTTGCCGGCCCCGGCAGCGAACTTATCAATCAGCACCAGCTTCTGCGCCGCATCGGTTGTCGCATTTATCTCCGTCAACGCGTGGTCCGCCTCCGACCCCGCCTGGATCGGAACGTACTTGCCGATTTGCTGAGCAAACGCCGGGGACGTGGAATACGCCAGCACGAAAAGAGTCCTTATCAGCCACCCGGTCCGTCGCATAGGCCCCTCCTCACTCTCTAAATTGACTGCATCTTAGTGCCGCATTTCGCGCCAGGCAAACAAAATCTCCGGCGACATGCGCACCGCACCGCGATTGCCGCACTTCGCATTTTGCGAGACGATTGAAATTTCGGAAAACGTCCCAGAATGCTTCCGAGAGTCGCAGATTGCGGCGCTTCTGTCGCTGCTGCCAAGCACAAGATTGCTTGCTTCGTCGCGGAAGCATGCACTCGGGGAATGGGCCCCGTCACGGTGGCTGCTCGTTCCGCGGGCAGGGTCGGAAACTCCCTTGCGCGCGCCGCACAGTATCGCTGTTAAGATCCTCTCTCACGCCCTCTATCCCACTGAATCTACAGCAGTTACTGCTTTCATTTGCTGAGGCAATCTCACCATAATCGTCTACCGCGTTGCGTTACCAAATTGGCCGGTCCACCGTCTAACCTATGTGATAACGCCCATCTGGATCTCTGGCGCTCCGTCCCAGGCCAGCCTCCGATGAACATGGAGTCTTGTACGAGGGAAATTCTTCCGCACATGCAGAAGAACAACAGTAGTCGTCTGATTGCCGCCGTCCCGGCGGCCCCGCGGCGGCGCGCGAAGAACTGCCCCATGAGAGACCCCTACTAGCACTCCATGGACGCTTCGACCCGCCGATTCGATCTCACACTTTTACCGGAGCGCTTTGCCATTTCCCGGCTCGCCGCCAACGTCCCGATTCCGAACTGGGCGACGCAAGGCTCTTTCTTTTCGGTCACGCGCACCGGTGACGAACTCTCTGTGGTTTGCGAACTCTCGCACGTTCCCGTCGGCGTACAATCGCAGGCCGGTTGGCGCGTCTTCAAGGTTCACGGCCCTTTTGCTTTGTCGGAGACCGGTGTGCTCTCCGCGCTTGCCGCGCCTCTGGCCAAAGCCAGGATCAGTTTGTTTGCCGTTTCCACCTTTGACACGGATTACCTGCTGGTGGCGGCCGCAACTCTCTCCGCCGCTATCATCGCGCTGGAGCAAGCAGGACATATAATTCACAGGAGCAAAGCGGAATGATCAGGGAACCCCTTCGTGGCACTATTTGTCATCGCAATCGTCCGGCGTTTCTTGGCGTCGCCGCGCTGCTGGCCGTCTTCGTCGCCGCGCTATATCTCCGCGCGGACGAGCCTTACGCGCGCAGCCGCGAGTACGACCTGCAGCACTCGAAAATCTCATTGCGCTTCGATCTCGAGCAGAAAAAAGTTTTCGGCGACGTGACGCATTCTGTTTCCATTCTCCGCGACGGCACTACGAAAATCGCTTTCGATTCCGTGGGGCTTACCATCCATAGCGTGACGCTCAACAAATCCACCGCGAAATTCGAGACGACGGCGGACAAACTGATTATTCCTCTCAGCACCCCCGCCAAGGCCGGAGACAAATTCGACATCGCCATCCGGTACGAAGGCAAACCATCCAAAGGCCTCTACTTCATCTTGCCGGATAAGGATTACCCCGACCGCCCAAGCCAAATCTGGTCGCAGGGCGAGTCCGAAGACACGCGCTACTACTTGCCGACTTACGACTACCCGAACGATCGGCTGACGACCGAGACGATTCTCACCGTCCCGGCCTCCTGGATCACCGTCTCGAACGGCAAGCTCGTCGGCGTGACGGACGGCGGCAAAGGTCTCAAATCCTGGACGTGGAAGGAATCGCTCCCGAGCTCTACCTATTTGATCACCATTGTTGCTGGTGAATTCGAAGAAGTGAAAGACAGTTGGCACGGTATCCCCGTCACTTACTACGCGCCAAAGGGCCGTGGTGACCGCCTTCCGCTCAATTACGGGCGCACACCGGCGATGATCGATCTCTTCAGCCGGAAGCTTGGCGTGGAGTATCCATGGGAAAAATATGCGCAGTCCATGGTGGATGATTTTGTCGCCGGTGGCATGGAGAACTCCAGCGCTACGACCAACACCAGCACTTCCCTTGTTCATCCCAAGCTTGCTTCTGAATATCCCACTGGTCAGGATGATCTGATCTCTCACGAGCTCGGACATCAATGGTTCGGTGACCTGGTCACCTGCAAGGATTGGGGAGACATCTGGCTCAACGAAGGGTTTGCCACGTTCATGGAAGCGGTGTGGACGGAAGCTCACTTCGGTAAAGACCAGGCCGATTACGAACGTTGGAACGGCGCTCGCGGTTGGTTCGAAAACAACAACCTGTGGAGCAAGCCCATCGTGCGCCACGACTTCGACGATTCCAGCGAATTCGACGAGAACGCATACGACAAAGGCGGCTTGGTCCTCAACATGCTGCGCCACCAGCTGGGGGAAGACGCCTTTTATCGAGGCTTGAAGCACTACCTCGAAGCCAATCGCGGCAAGAATGTTGTCACCGCCGATCTTGCCAAAGCCATGGAAGAGGCTACGCACGTCAACGTGGACCAATTCTTCAGCCAATGGCTCTATGGAGCTGGCGCGCCGAAATTCGATTTGAACTATGCGTATGATAGTGAAAAACACCAGGTGGCTTTCACCGTCAAGCAGACGCAGAAAGTGGAAGGACGTGTCGGCATCTTCCGCGTTCCCACCGAAGTCGAAATCAGCAACGCCAGCGGACCGAAGCTTTATCCCATCACGGTTTGGAAGGCCAATCAGGTTTTTACATTTCCTTCGGACACCGCACCGCTCTTAGTCCTCTTCGATAAAGGCGGTCACGTCCTCAAAACCGTCGAGTTCCACAAAGAGAGGAAGGAGTGGCTCTATCAGCTGAAAAACGCCACGGAGCTCGCCGATCGCGCCGATGCGGTCGTGGCTCTTGGCAAAATCAAGGGTGATGATGCGGTGATCGCGGCGCTCGGCGACACGCTGCGCAACGACAAAACATGGGAAGTCCGCGCCCTCGCTGCCGACACGCTCGGCAAGATTGACGGCCCAGTCGCATCAAAGCAGCTTCTCGCCGCGCTCGACGGCGCCAAAGAGGCTTGGCTGCGCAGCCACATCGTCAGCGCGCTCGGCAATTTCAAGGACGATCCCGCCATTACCGCGAAGCTCAATTCCGTCGCCAAAGAGGACAGCTCGTATCGTGCTCGCGCCGCCGCACTCCAGGCCATCGGACGGTTGAAGACTCCAAACGCTTTCACCACGCTCGAAGCCGCCATTGCCGCCGATTCCCCGGATAATTTCCTGCGCAACGCCGCGCTTCGCGCGCTTGGCCCGCTCGGCGACGATAGGGCTGTGCCGCTTCTCCTCCAATGGTCCGCCGTCGGAAAGCCTGTGGAAACGCGCACTGCCGCCATCAATAGCCTTGGCCGCCTGCAAAAGGACAATAAAGAGATCACCAAACAGCTAGCTGGCTATCTCTCTGAGCCGCGCTTCGCTGTCCGCATTTCTGCGGTGTATGCGCTCGGCGCTCGTGGCGATGCCACCGCCATCCCGGCGCTCGAAACCCTCTTGAAAAGCGACGACCTCAGCATCGAAATGGCGCCAATGATCAAAGGGCAGCTTGCACGCCTGAAAAAGCCTTCCGATGGAAAACCGAATCCACATGCCGAGACCGGCGAAGACGGCGAAGAGAACGGCGGCGCGGAGGCTGATGGAGGAAAGCCGACTACCGACCAGCGCCTGGAAAAGTTCGAACGTCTGCTTCAAGAAATGAATGACCGACTCAAGTCCATGGAAGCGCGATTGCCGCCTCCGAAGCAATAAGCGGTAGATACACTTGAGAAGGGGCAGGCTTCCGTCCGCCCTCTCTTCTCCGTGACCTCTGCGTCCTCTGCGTTCTCTGTGTTGAATTTTCCTCTTCGAATTGTTCTTGTTAAGGGTCCGCAATCAATATCCGCAAATCCCGCAGATTGTTCCCCGTCGGTCCGGTAACAATAACGTCCTCGAAGTGCGCGAAAAACGTAAAAGCATCGCTCCGCCGAAACGCATCGGCGGGATCGAGGCCAATCGCCTGCGCCATCTCCAGCGTCTCGCCGTCCGCCACCGCTCCCGCCGCTGGGCTGTTTCCATCAATCCCATCCGTCCCCGCGCTGAGCACAGCCATCTTTCTCCCCGCGATTTTTTCCACGCACGCCAGCACAAACGCCGAATTCCTTCCCCCTATCCCGTTTCCCGTCACGGGAGAACTCACTTCACCATCCGCGAGCACGGCCACCCGCTGGCCCGCGTGCGTCTTCCGCAATTCTTCGAGCTGCTCCAGTAGAAACTTTGCCGCCTTTTCCACCGGCCAATCGTCCGTTGTGTTATCACAGCACGCAATGAATCCCTTCGCTTCCGCTGCATGATGCGCCGGATGAAACAAGTCATCCATTCCAAGCAGCAATAGGAAGTGGGATTTTCCAAAAACGCGGTCGCCCGCCTTGGGCGTCTCCGGCATTTTCCCGCAGTCCAGCCAGCGCCGCAGCGTCTGCGAAAATCTGTCGCGCAGCGAATACTCGCCAAGGATGCGCTGCACATCGGCAATCGTCGTGGGGTCAGGGAGCGTCGGCCCCGAAGCCAGCGCGGACTCTCGCCCCGCCGGCACATCGCTGACCGCCAAGCTAATCTTCGTGGCGCCATTTGCCGCTGCCGCGAGTCGTCCGCCTTTCACCGCGGAAATATGCTTCCGTACCGTATTGATGTCTTCGATCGGTGCGCCGCAGGTCACCAGCGCTCGGTACATTTGCTGCACATCCTCAAGCGTCTGTGCTGCGTCCAGCGGCAATTCCACCAGTGCCGATCCTCCTCCCGAAAGCAGAAAGAAAACCAGAGTTTTCTCGTCACATTTTTTCAGCAGCGAAAGTATTGCTTCCCCAGCCTTCCAGCTTTCTTCATTGGGTACCGGATGCCCTGCAAGAAAATACCTCATTCCGGCCACGGGCTTTTTCGGCGGCGTGGGTGCGGACACCGCCCCCTCGAACTTCACGAATGGCGTCAGCACTTGCGCCAGCCCGTGCACCATCGCATGAGCCGCCTTACCGATGGCCACCACTCGAAGTTTCTCGAAGTTGCGCAGCTCAACGCTCGTTCCATTGAATCGCAACTGCGTTCCCGCCCGCCGCAACTTCCGCTGCATAGTCGCGGGAATATCAATCGCTGCCAGTGTTTCTTGGAATATCTGACGGGCGAGTTGCTTCAGATCCGCCATGGGGGGTCAGTCGGCGAATTCATTGCGGTGCTTTCAACACTTCCGGGTTCAGTATGTTCGGTGGCCTCTGCCCCGCAAAGAGCGCCACGACGTTTTCCGCCGCGATGCACGCCATCTTCGTCCGCGTTTCGAGCGACGCTGACGCGATATGCGGCGCCAGCACCACATTTGCGCGTTTTAGCCCCGGGTGGATGAACGGTTCATTTTCGTACACGTCTAGCGCGACGCCGGCAATTTTTCTTTCTTCCAGCGCCGCCACCAGGGCCGCTTCGTCCACCACCGGCCCGCGCGAAGTGTTGATCAAAAACGCCGTCGGCTTCATCCGGTAAAATTTCGGCGCATCGAACAAGCCACGCGTCTCCGGCAGCAACGGCACATGCACGCTGATGAAGTCAGACTCCGCCAGCAAGGCATTCATGCCGCAAAACGTGGCGTTCAATTCCTTCTCCACGCTCTCCGGCACCCTTTGCGCGTCCGTGTAAATCACCTTCATCTGAAAACCCCCGGCCCGCCGCGCCACCGCTCGCCCAATCCGCCCGAATCCCACAATCCCTAACGTCTTCCCCCAAACATCCGTTCCGACCAGTTGATCCAGGTCCCAGCCTTTCCAATTTCCCGAGCGCGCCAGCGCCTCTCCCTCGCCCAGCCGCCGCGCCACCGCCATCAATAGCGTCCACGCAAAATCCGCCGTTGTTTCATCCAACACTCCGGGCGTATTCGTCGCCGCTACGCCGCGCTTGGTGCACGCCGCGACGTCAATATTGTCAAATCCCACCGCCACATTCGCCGCAATCCGCAGTTTCGGCGCCGCTCGCAAAAAATCATCATTTATTTTTTCCGTCAGCAGGCAGATCAATCCATCTTTGCCCTTCACCCGCCGCAACAATTCTTCGCGCGGCGGCCGCTCCGGCTTCGCCCAGTATTCCATTTCGCAGTTCTCTCCCAGGATTTGCCGCGCCGCTTCGAACAGCTCGTGCGTCGCAAAGACTTTCGGTTTGGCCATCTTCTCCTCGTTTATAATTTTGGGGAAATTACACTAACACATCCTCATCTTCCCGGCATATCTTGGCATTGCGTCCGCCACGCATCTCTCACTATAGTTCCGATAGCGGCTCAGCTTGCTCGCATCCTATGAATGCCGGGCTCATCAACGAACTCGAAAAACTTCTGGGCGCGTCTTCGGTTCTTTACCAGCTGGAGGACACGCTCCTCTATGAATACGACGGCTCTATCGAAAAAGGCCGTCCCGACTTGGTCGTGTTCCCGGAATCCACGGAAAATGTTTCAAAGATCGTGAAACTCGCCGCCAAATACAATGTTCCTGTCGTCGGGCGTGGCGCCGGCACCGGCCTTTCCGGCGGCGCGCTCGCCCGCAAGGGCGGCGTGATGATCGTCTTCGCGCGCATGAATCGCATCCTCGAACTCGACGCGGAAAATCAGCGCGCCGTCGTTCAACCAGGCGTCGTCAATTACGAACTCAATCGCGCCGCCGAGCCTCAAGGCCTCTATTTCGCTCCCGACCCCTCCAGTTGGAAATCCTGCACCATCGGCGGCAACGTTGCCGAAAACGCCGGCGGCCCGCACACGCTCGCCTACGGCGTCACTGCCAATCACGTCACCGCTCTCGAGCTCGTTCTTCCCGACGGCGAAATCGTCCGCGTGGGCAGCAAGGACGGCGACGCTGCCGGTTACGATCTGACTGGCCTTTTCGTCGGCTCGGAAGGCACGCTCGCCCTCGTCACCGAAATCACCGTCAAGCTTTCGCGCAAGCCCGAAGCTCTCAAAACGCTTCTCGCCATTTTTGACACCGTGGACGACGCCGCCGACACCGTTGTAGACATCACCGCGCGCGCCATCACTCCTTCCGCTTGTGAAATGCTCGACGGCTGGACTCTCCGCACCGTCGAAGACTATATCCACGCCGGCTTTCCGATGGACAGCGCCGCCGTTCTCCTGATCGAGGTCGAAGGCCTCGCCGAAGCGGTTTCCGCGCAAGCTGCCGCCGTCACCGAGGTTTGCAACGCACATCATGCCCGCGAAGTCCGCCTCGCGCGCGACAACGCCGAACGCGAACTTCTCTGGAAAGGACGCAAGAACGCCTTCGGCGCGCTCGGCCGGCTTGCGCCCAGCAACTATGTCCTCGATGGAGTCATTCCGCGTTCGAAACTTCCGCAAGCCCTTCGGCGCATCCAGCAGATCGGCGAGCAATTCGGCTTTCAAATCGGCAATATCTTTCACGCCGGCGATGGCAACCTGCATCCCATCATTCTTTACGACCCGCGCGACGCCGCCCTATTCGAACGCGCTCGCGAAGCCGCCGCCCACATCATCCGCTATTGCGTCGAAGTCGGCGGCGCGCTCACTGGCGAGCACGGCGTCGGCATGGAAAAATCCGAGCTCATGCCGCTGCTTTTCTCGGACGCCGATTTCGATCTGATGCGGCGCATCCATGACGCTTTCAATCCCGATTGCGCCTTGAATCCCGGCAAAATCTTCCCCCTCAGCAAAGGCTGTGGCGAAATCCGCATCCGCAAATCAGCTGGCACCACAGCGACTCAACGATGACGTCAACTTCAGCAAGCTTCTCCGCGAATCTCGCATCCCTCCTCGGACCTTCTCGCGTTCTGACCGATCCCGTGGCATGCGGCGCCTATGCCGTCGACGAAACGATTCCCGCCGCCGTGGCAAAACCCGCTTCCGCCGAAGAAGTCGCGGAAATCGTTCGCTTCGCCGCTCTCGAAAAACTCGCGCTCATCCCTTGCGGCAATTGCACCAAGCTCGGCATCGGGATGCCGCCCTCACGCTACGACATCGCCCTCGACATGACCGCGCTCAACAAAATCGCCCACTACGATCCCGGCGACCTCACACTCAGCGTTGACGCCGGCTTGCCTCTTGCAAAATTGAACGCCGCTCTCCTCGAACACAAACAGTTTCTCCCCCTCCTCGTCCCCTGGTATTCGCGCAGCACCGTCGGCGGCACGATCGCTTCGGGAATAGACTCGCCTCTCCGCCAGTTCTACGGCACCGCTCGAGACTTCCTCATTGGCGCCGAATTTGTGGACGGCACCGGCAAACTCTGCAAGAGCGGCGGTCGCGTGGTAAAAAACGTCACCGGCTACGACCTCCACAAACTCCTTATCGGTTCGCTCGGCACGCTCGCCATCATCACCCGCCTGAACTTCCGCACCTACCCGGCTCCGCTCGCGAGCCGCGGCTTCGTCGCCTCTTTTCCGAGCGCAGAAGGCGCGCTCACCCTGCGTCGCGCCATGGCCAAATCGTCGCTGACGCCGCTTACCTTGGATGTCGTGAGTCCTGAACTCGCACGACTCTTCGCCAGGCAAACGCCTCAAACTCCCGAAGCCGCAGTTTTCGCCGGAGAAAGTCAATCCTCGGATGAGAGTTTTCTCCCGCCCGTCGGCGATTGGTTTCGTCCCAGCGGATGGCAGCTCTGCACCGCTGTCGCAGGCACCCCAGAAGTCCTCGCCCGTTATGAGCGCGAACTCATGCGCTTAGCAACCAACTCCGAGGCCATTAGCGCAGAGTTCCTGGATGAAACCACGCGCCCCTCCCTTTGGGGACGCCTCCGCGAAAGTCTCTCCATGCTTCTCGAAGCCTCTGCTGCAGCCGTCATTTTCAAGATCAACATTCTTCCCAGTCATCACGCCGCCCTCTTCGCAAGCCTGCGGCAAATCGCCATTCGCGCCGCCTTTCCCCATGCACTCGTAGCCCGCGCTGGCGGCACTATCTATTTCGCCCTGCTCCCCACGTCCGCAAACGACGGCAACACGACCCTCCTCGCCCAGTCCGCAACCCAAATCTCCGACTTACTTTCCGCTTCCAACGGCCCCGCCCCGGCGGATCGGGGCCACGCCACGCTTCTCTTCGCTCCACCCGCCCTCAAGCACGGTTTCTGTGTCCCGGAAGTCTCTTCGGGGCACGCTTTTTGTGTCCAGGATGTCTCTGCGGGGGGCCGCCTCAAATCCGCCTTCGACCTGCAAGGCATCTTCGCCCCCGGCCGCTTTTTCTAGCCCCCCTTCCTTCCGGCGTTTGCTGGATTCCGCTCCGCGTCTCTGAGCGCTTTGAGACCTTACTCGGTCGCGACAGGCTCCGACTCTCTCCCCGATCTCCGCGAGAAGCGCTCCGCGTGCGCTATTCGGATAAATTATTACTTTCAAATGCGTGCTGTATGGTACATACATCGCGAGCCGGGAAGCGCACAGTAGGTTCTACCGGGATTCGGAATCGGAGTCTCTCGGGCTTGGAGGAACACTTAGTGCGCTATATCAATCGTTACATCAATACCATCATTCTGGCTGCCGCCGTTGCCGCACCAGTCATAATCATGGCCGCCCCCCGGCCTCAAGAAGTGCAGCTTCGCGTTTATGATCGCAACCACCGTGACTACCACAACTGGGATGACCGCGAAGACCACGCTTACAGGGGTTACCTCGTGGAACGTCACAGGACCTATCGTGAATACGACAGGCAGAACAACAGAGAACAGAATCGTTACTGGAACTGGCGCCACAGTCATCCAGATCACGAATAAGAGGCCGTTCGGAATCTAGTTCGAAGAGAGACCAGCACATTGCAGAGTCGCGCTGTCTGGATTTCCCGTCAGAAGGAAGCCGTCAACGCTCTTGTATTTCGTCAAGGGCGCTGACGGCTTCTTTCATGGCAATCTTCGACTCTCTCGTAAACCGGTTCTGCAAAGTTCACGCCAAGGACTAGCGTTTGAATCTCCTTTGCTCACTGCCCCGTTGTCGTTGCAGGGCTTGCTGCACCGCCTTCCTCGTTTTTCACAAATCTGTCAAACCACGTCAGCATCTCCCACACGGTATGCTCGATCGATTCTCTCGCTGAGTATCCATGCGCCTTCCTGTCCGTTAGCTGCCCCAGCCCCCAGCAATATCCCGGCCGTCAGGCTAAACAGAGCCAGCCCCACCCCGAGAATCCGGCGCAGCACACTCTGTAACATTCGGCTCGTATCCACAGTATTGACCTCCTCGCATTTCGCCCCGAGATTCTACATCACGCCGAATCACGATACGGCGTAAACCCACCGCCAGCTCGGGGCCATCATCTTCGGCGGCTCTCACGTCACGTTAACGCGGTCTCATCCATCTTTGAGGGGCACGATATATCGTGCCCCTCTTCGACTTTAGCGCGTGGCGCAGACAACAAATTCTAAGGCACCTCCGGGCGCCACATACTCCCGGGGACGTCGACCCCGAAGCTACCCGGAGACGCGACACCATATTCGATGCTGGTCTCCAATATGGTATGATGAGAGACATTATGGAAACTGCCCGGAAGATTACCGTGGAGGTTCCGCTGGCGCTTCTTGAAAAGGCGCAGCAAGCTAGCGGCACCGGTGTCACCCAGACCGTCCGTACTGGGCTGCAACTCGTTGCCGCTTCGCGGACTTATGCTCGCCTGCGCAAACTCCGGGGCAAGGTGCGCTTCTCGCGCACCGTGGCAGAGCTGAAGGCCGACCGGTGATTGCGGCCGACACAAGCAGTTGGATTGCCTTTCTCGAAGGGAGCGGCGGTGAGGACGTACGGCTGCTCGATCGTGCCTTGGAAGATCGCCAGGTCGTAATGGTCCCTGTTGTGCTCACGGAGCTCTTAAGTGACCCGCGCCTTCCTTCCCATGTTGCCGAAACAATTTCGGAAGTGCCTCTGCTCGAGGTCGCCTCTGGCTATTGGCAGCGGGCCGGAGCTTTGCGGGCCAAGGTGCTCGCAACGCGCCGCAAGGCCCGTCTCGGCGATGCTATGATCGCCCAGAGCTGCATCGACCAAGGTATTCCACTCATCACGCGCGACCGGGACTTCCGCGCGTTCGCCGTGGCCGCAAACCTCAACCTTGTACCTGGCACCGGCACACACGGGCCCTAACCTCGTCCGCACTTGACGGGCCACCTTGCGCAAGAACTGCCACACTCCTCCGCACGTCCCGTTGTCGGATGCCCTGGGTGCCGGTGGCGTTTACCCCGAGCGTCGGGCACCTGGAGTTTTTGACATTTCCCTAATCCCGATTCAAATAGACACCCCGCGATCCCGCTAACTCCCGTAGAATCTTCCTCCATAGCAATCCCAACATGCCCGCGTCGCCCATCCTTGGCCCAGCTCCCGTCTATGAGGACTACGCCCGTTGCATCCATTGCGGTCTGTGCCTCAATGCTTGTCCCACCTACCGCCTATGGAATCTCGAGGCCGATTCCCCGCGTGGCCGCATCCATCAGATGATCAACGTCGAGCAGGGCAACGTCGGCGTCACCGACTCCTTCGTCGACCACCTTGATAAATGCCTGGATTGCCGCGCCTGCGAAACCGCCTGCCCTTCCGGCGTCGAATACGGAAAGCTCATCGAGCACGCACGTGCGCGCATCGAACGTGACTATGAGCGGCCTTGGCTCGCTCGCGTCACGCGCAACTTTGTCTTCCGCCATCTGCTTCCCGATCCGCATCGCATCATGGACTTCGCCCGCGTCATCCGCCTTTACCAGCGCTCTGGGTTGCAAGCGATCGCGCGCGGCATCGGCGTCCTCAAATTTCTCGGACTCGCCGAACGCGAAGTGCTCCTCCCGCGCATCGACGACCGCTTTTTCTATAGCCGCTTTGGCTGGACCTATCCCGCCGCCGGCCCGCGCCGCGCCCGCGTCGCCTTCTTCGCCGGATGCATCGCCAACGTCACATTCTCGCAGCTCAACGAAGCGACTCTGCGCGTCCTCGCCGCCAACGGCTGCGAAGTCGTCGTCCCCGCGGGACAACGCTGCTGCGGCGCCCTCGCCGCGCATTCTGGTTTCCGGGACACCGCGCGCGACCTCGCCGAAAAAAACCTCGGCGTCTTCCTGCGAGAGAAATTCGACGCCGTCATCACCAATGCCGCCGGGTGTGGCTCCATGCTGAAGGAATACGATCATCTGTTTTCCCCGGACGAAAAAAAGTACGAACAGGCACACGCGTTTTCCGAGAACGTCCGCGACGTCACCGAGTTCCTGGCCACGCTTGGCCTCATCGCAAAATTAAACCCGCTACCTCTGCGCGTGACCTACCAGGATTCCTGCCATCTCCTCCACGGACAAACAATCCGCGAAGCTCCGCGCTCGCTTTTGCGCGCCATCCCCAGTCTCGATTTTGTGGAATTGCCCTACTCGGAACTCTGCTGCGGATCCGCTGGCATCTACAACGTCACACAAACGGAAACAGCTCTCGAACTACTCGCCGAAAAAATGCGCCACGCCCAATCCACCCGCGCCCAAACCATCGTTACCGCCAACCCCGGCTGCCTTTTGCAGCTCCGCGCCGGCGCCGCACTCCACCACACCAACCAGGAAGTCCTGCACGTCGTCGAGCTCCTCGACCGGAGTATGCACGCATGAAAACGCCGCGCGCAGAACCACCCGCAGACCGCATTTCGTTTTATCGTTGCATGGTTACTTCTTTGCTTCTTTTTTTCCACTCTAGAAACGGCGACGCCCTTCCCGCAGCGATGGGGGCTGCTGCGAAAAGGGCGAACCGTCTTCAGGAGAGAAGATCGTTGTGTCGCACGCTCAGTTGTTCGGCGGAGGCGCTGCCTGCTTGAACATGATATTGCCGTGCCCGCCCGGCCCGCCTTGCGTCACTGCATAATCCGAGGGCACCGCAAACAGCGACGCAGCCGGCTCGGAGCGCTGAATACTCGTCAGTGTATAGGTCGTGTCCCCAAATCGCGGATCGCTCCGCTTGCTCATGACCACCATTTGCAGGTCATTGGAATACCACTGTTCGGATACCACCGTGATGGGTTTCTCGTTTCCGATCTGCCCCACCGGAATCGTGCGCGTGTAACGCGTTCCTTGCGTACTGACTCCCGCGATGGTCTGGGTGCCGAGATCTTCTGTCTTATATCCTGCGTCCGCAGCCGAGTGTGCTTTCCAATAACCGGCCTTGTCCTTCATCGCACCTTTCATCCCCCCGAAAGGCTTCCCCGCCTGCTCGGCGGTTTTTGTATCGGGATGCAGGATCAAGTGCGTGCTGGCCACGGGATCATTGATGAAGACAAACGTTTTCGGAACTCCCGATGTCGCCAGCGGTCCAATTGCGGGAAGCGAAACTTCCTTTCTAAAACGTCCCTGGCTGTCGCGGTAAAGATTCGACTGTATCTTGCGCGTGATATGATTCCCGTCCGCAAGCGTTTGCGTGGACTCGGAAACGGCGACCGCACTGAATGGTGCGCCGGTCACCACTTTTCCGCCGTGCATTCCTTCAAAGCCCAGCAATTCAATTCGCTCGCCCATCGGTGGAACCATTCCTTCGCCACCAGGACCGCCGTGCATCATCTCTGCGCCAGGCGGCGGGGGAGGCGGCGCCTGTTTTGACCGGGCCACTCCAGAGCACAAACTGAGTGTCCCGCCCAGGACCAAGCTCATGAGTAATCTGCGATTCATTATTCCTTCTCCTCTTCTCTCCCGAGCCGTTGAAAACTCTTCGTCGCGGCAATTTCAGCGATGGCGGTCTTCATTCTTGCCGCCAGTGCCGCGAGCCAGTTGCCCCGCGCATCCATTTCCGCCAGGACACCGGGTTTTATCTTTTCCCACAGAGCCGTCGCTCCCATCGGCGCGTCCCTTTCCAAAACGTAACACTCGCGGCAACGCAGCCTTTATAGCCGAGTCTTTATTGCAGCAATCTCACTGCCTGCGGCAACCCGTCGTTTCCGACCAGCAGATCCACTTGAATCCATTCGCCCGCGCGATCTTCGTTTACGGGCAAACCCAGCGCGCCCAAAGTACTGCGCTGCATGCGCACGCGCACGATCGCGGCGTCGTCGGTCTCCGCCGGCAAAACTCCCGGCAGCAGCGTGAAATCATTCATTTCGTTGTCCGCCACCAGCGAATCCTCGCTCGCAGCGGAGTGCGGTGCCAGAGATTGGTGATTCCCAGCGGCTGCGACCGCCATTTGTTGAGAATTCGCAAGTTTGGCTGCTTCCTCTCGCTGGCCGGCTCTCCAATTTCTCCAGCTCACCGCACCCATCAGAACCGCTGCACTCGCCAACGCCCACGCGGCTATCACCGCCGCGCGACGCACTTTCAATGTGCGATGCCGCGTCCGGAACTCTTGCCGCAAGCGCATCTCGACGCGCGCCGGAGCCTGAGCCAAATCCGTATCTTCCGCGAGGGCCCTCAGCTGAATGCGCGCTACCTGCCAGGAATCCTGCAACGCCGCGCAGCGCGAACACGTGCTGGCGTGCTCCCGCGCCGCCGCCCATTCCGCTTCGCGCACCGAAGCGTCGCGCTCCGCGTCCAATCCAATCGCCTCAAATTCTTCGCACTTCATTCTTCACTTCCCTTACTTTCGGCAACCTCAATGCAGCAAACGCTTCCTGAACAAGCACAACAGTACCGAACTTCATTCGAAAATTCACCGCGCCGCGCTTGCGCGCCTTGGCACGTCCCGCAACATTTCCAGCTTCGCCAGCAGCAGCGCGCGCCCTCGATGCAGCCTCGAACGGATCGTTCCGATGGGACATCCAGCCACCTGCGCCGCTTCTTCGTAACTCATCTCCTCGAGTTCGCACAGCACCACGGCCTCGCGGAATTCCGCCGGCAGTTCCAACACCGCGGCTCGCACCTGCCCGCGTCGTTCGCGTTGTTCCGCCCACATTCCCGGGGTAAAAACATCCTGCAAAACAATTCCTGCACCGCTTCCGTCTTCGTTTTTTTCTTCCAGCGAAACCTCCCGCGGCAAGCGTTCCAGATGCTTCATCACGCGATTCCGTCCCACTCCATAAAGAAACGCGCCCACCGTCCCGCGCTCGGCGTCATACTTGTTCGGATCTCGCATCAAGGTCATGAAAACATCCTGCACAATCTCTTCCGCGGCCCACGCGCTGCCGGTCATACGCAGCGCAAACCGGTACAGAGCCGCCTGGTGCCGCCGGTAGAGGAGCGCAAATGCATCCTCATCACCTTTGGCCGCCCGCCGCAACAGAACGCCGTCTCTCTCTTGCTCAGCGATCCCCATCTCTCCTGGTAAGACATTCTGCCCGGCCTTACCTAATCCTTCCGGGCGCCCGTCAAAAAAGTTCCCGCCCGGTGTTGAACCTATCCGGGAGGAGGTGAGAGCCTTTGCCTTCACAGTACGTTGGACGCAGCCGAGGGCCGTCGCGTGTCTCCAACTGGTGAAAGCCAACTCTTGCGAAACAGCGCTGCAGCCGGGAGCATCCCCTGAGGGAAACTTAAGCGCGTTATTTTGACTTGGGCTTGAACATTCCGGCAGCCACTTTGGTGACGAAGCGGCGCGGAACCAGGCGCTCCCCATGCGCGCCAAGGTAGTTTCCCAAGCCGGAAATCACGTAGCTTTTCCCCGCGGCCAGTGCTTTAAGGCCCGTGTGAGCGACTTTTTCTGCCGTCTCCGCTTTTCGAATGAACTTGTCCTGTCCCGCCACCACATGGAACTCGGATTCCGTCGAGCCCGGGCACAGCGCGCAAACGCGAATACCATAAGGTTTCATTTCTTCCGCGAGTCCTTCTGCAAACAGCAGATCGAACGCTTTGGTCGCGGCATAGGTCGAAATATAAGGCACCGCCTGGAACGACGCGGTCGACGCGAGTATCAGCACATCGCCACGCTGCCGCGCGGTCATGGGCGGAAGAAAAAGCCGCGTCAGGTGCACGACCGCGCTGCAATTCACCTGCACCATATCCAGCGAGCGTTGCAGGTCGACCGACGGAAATTCGCCGTACTGGCCGAAGCCGGCATTGTTGATCAGCACATCAATCTCGATTCCTTTTTCTTTCGTAAAGGCAAAGATTTTTTCCGGCGCGCTCGCTTCCGCCAGATCAGCGGCAAAAACTTCGGCCTGAACTTTGTAGGTTGCCGTCAGTCTTTGCGCCAGCGCCTCCAGGCGGTCCTTTCGCCGAGCGGTCAGAACAAGTTTCGTTCCGCCAGAGGCCAATTCCTGCGCGAAGGCCACGCCAATTCCTGCGCTCGCTCCCGTGATGAGCGCCCATTTTCCGAACCAGTTTCCCGTCGTCGCCGGCATCTTCTTGTGTGACAAGTTGGGCCCCCCAAAAGGTGATTTCTGCTACATCCCATGCCGGATGACCGCGACTTTCAGACGCCCACCTTGCTGTTTAGAGGATCTCTCCGGACTGTACAGGATGAGGTTGGCGGAGAGGGTGGGATTCGATCTCTCTCCACTTGTTGAAAACACGTAAGTTATTGATTCTTTATGTCTCCTGAATCCCTGGAAGTGCTGGAATCTCTGTAGTTTGATACACGCTTGATACATCGTGCAAGCTCCGAATCACTCCTCGGGCTCGCGCAAAAGGGGTGCGTGATGCGGTTGGAACATACCGGAATTTTTGAGCGGACTATCCGCGAGACCCCGGAAGAGTGGTTTCACGGGTTCCTTGGAAGTGTCAACAGCGTGCTCGCGGTCGCGGAGTGCGCGAAACGCGCGCGCGAGACTTTCAGGAAAGTTCTTAATCTGCCAGAAGATGCCTCAACAAAAAACGTAACTGTACGCCTCGATGGCTTGAAGCGTCCGCTCCCAGAAACCCAGGAGCGTGACGAAAACCGGAAGGTGTTCGAAAATCTCGCGCGGCGCGATCTGCGGAACAATCCGGTCGCGGAATATGTGCGGGAACTACTGTTTGCGGAAGAGGTTTTTCGCCTGACGCGGCAAAAGCGCGATGCATTGTGGAAGTTGCTGGAGATTCGGAAGCAACGCAAGTTGCGGAGCGTTGAGTTACTGCGAGAGCTAACTTTGGTGAACGAGAATCTGCAATCCCTGGCGATGCACATCGCCGCGCTCGACATAAAGATCGCGGTGGCCGAGTTCGAGCCAGCGGCACGCACTGGCGGCAAAATGCGAGGCAAAAACATAGAGACCAACAAAGAGAGAAGGCGCAACACTCAAGAAAAGATAACCAAGTTTGCCGAACTGTATGAAGGGACAAGCAAACCCAACAGAATCGAGAAAACGCGAAAGGCGTTTTCCAAAGCCCTCCAAGAAGAAAACGAGAAACGCGAAAAGGAAGGAAATGACAAGATCAAAACTCCCAGCGGGCGCACTGCCTACACCTGGCTAGCCGACGCGAAAAAACGCTCTTTGCTCACCACGTAAGCCCCCTCAGTACTAGACCTCACAAATGAAAAAATACTTGTGCCGTGCTCCTAGAACTGCACAAACCGCCCGCCGTATTCTTTCGCAATCGCAGCGCGCTGCGCGCCGCGGGGGGAGAGAGACCAGTTATGGGAGTGCATCGCGAAAGACGCGTTGAGCACGAACAGAAAATCGCAAGGCTTCATGCTGAACGTGCTCCGGTAGAGGCGGGGATTTTGAGGGAACAATCCGCCGAAGCGGACGCCGACAGGGAGATTGCGAAACTCGCTATCAAGGCCGCTCACGGGGACCGCACTGCGCTAAAACAGCAGCGAGAGTTGCGGGTTCTCAAAGACGAACATCACTTGCAAGCCGAAAACCTAGATTCGCTCGCGAGCCCGATCCGGAAAGCGATTGCGATGGCGGAGGCGCAACTACCGCACTTTTTGACCGCCGAAGCCCATGAACACCTGGCTGAACTTATGAGGAAACTTTCCGTGATGGGAACGGAGCTCTCGACGATCGTTCGGCCAGTCGCCAAAGCCTTCGGTGAATATCGAGCGGAGATCAACGCGGTAACAGCAGAATGCTTGCCTCGGATCGCTCGCGGCGATCCGCGACGGGTTCAATATCTGGAGAATCGATTCCGCACCATGCTTGCAAGAGGAATTCGTGCGCAATTGTCTTTTGATTTCCGTTCGGAGGGACTCGACATCATCGACGTGGGTCAATTTGACGGGAAAGATTTTGAGAGCGTTTGCGAACCATTGTTTCGCGCCATGATCTCTGCTCTCGAAGTCGATCTTCACGCGAACGGCGTGCCGACTCCGGGCCGCGCGAACTTTCGCTGCGCCACAAACGTCAGTGGACTCTTCGGTTTGTTTCTGCGCCAGGGCGAAATCGTTTCGCTGCCTGTTGGCAACGAGGACGTTCAAAAAATGATCGCAATGGGCGCGTTAGAACAGATCGGGGAGGAGAGCGAATGAGGATTACTAATTTCAGTTCCCGCATGAAGGACGAAGTCGCGGTAGTTGAGCAGCGCGGCGCCCAGTTGCAACACGATGTAGCGGAGTTCCTAACCAACCTCGACGGCATCGCAAGGCTGTTCGCCGAGATCAGCGCCCGCGCCGTGGAGTACAAGCCGGAACCTGCACGTCGTCAGGGCTACTACGTCGTAGACCCAAACATCGATCGTACCAACCCCGATGATGCGCTTGATATTGGAAGGCAGCGATTGCGCCGGACGGCCGAATACCTGACGCGCGTTTCGGATTTGGTGGGAGACGCGCGCCGAAAGATCGACGCGATCGTGAGTTGATATTTTGTTTTCGAGTTTCACGTTCGCGCGTTCCACAATTCGCGCGGGCGTGATGGGCGTGCTTCCGGTGTGGAGCATTGAGCCGCGTGCGGCAACCGACGTGCGCGGACGAGTCGCGAGTCGTCGAGGCTTTCCCTTCGTTTTCTCCTCGCCCGACTCGCGGCGCCCAGTTTTGTGATTTCGGTAAGGCCCCGAAATACATTTTCGCGACAGGAGGTACTACATGAGCAAGAACGACGATCCCACGACCAGAAAAATTGACAAGGAGCTCGATCAACAAGTCGAGCCGAAAGAAATGCCCGATTCCACAGACCGCAAGACGGAAGTCAACAAGTCTCCACGGAGAGAGAGGTAGAAAAATGAGCAAGGACAAAGTGCATGAATTTACTGACGCGCAACTGCGCGAGGAAGTCTTTCGACTGGCAAAGCCCCTGGAAGAAGCCGCATTTGCCGCGGGCAAGCGGGCCGCGATGGCGGAACAGTACGAAGCATTGCGCGAGTCAGCTATGCTCAAGCTCGCACAACTTCGAGGGCTGATTCCTTCCGACAGCAGCGCGGCGGCCACAAAAGGAAAATCTCCCCAGGAACTCGCCAAGCGCGCGAACGAACTCCAGCTGCACGCATTAGCCCAGGGAAAGCAACTCTCGAATATCCAAGCCGTGCAAGCCGCCCACAACGAAGCCGGGATCGCGTGGAAATGAAAAAAAAGCCGCTGGATGGGTCGAAGCCATCCGGCGGCCGGAAGTGCGGGAATCCAACTATGGACCCTGAGCGTACATCGTCGTGTACTGCGTGGGCAAGGACACTTCGTCGCTACGAACTGATCGTGATGAAGGCGCGCGGCCCAGCATGCAAGGTTTTCCTCGCACTCAAATTCCACGCAAATTGTGATGGCTACTGCTGGCCCCTAGTTTCGACGCTCCAGAGTCTCACCGGAATCAGAAAGCGCGACACGATCTTCGCCGCGTTGCGAGAACTGGAATCGCTTGGCATCGTCTATCGCCGACAACTGATCTCGCGTAGGGGCAGGAATTCGCCAAGCCTCTATCGAATTGGCCGCAAGGTCGAGGCGATGCCTGAGAAAGCTAACGACTTGTATGTTCTCGGTCCAGCGCAGCAGAAAGCGAGGCGACGTCCCGCAAAACGGGACCTCGACTTGGCGTGCGAGGTCCCGTCAAACGGGACTACCGGGGTCCCGTCAAACGGGGCTTCAGAGGTCCCGTCGAACGGGGCTACAGGCGTCCCGCCGGACGGGACACAGAATTACTCCAGGGAACCTCTCAATGGAACTGCGTCATCAAGGGAAGGTGCCGTACCGCAAGTTTCACCCCCGGCGGAGGCGGAGTCTTCTCCTAACATGCAACTGGGAAAAGACGCCACCGCCCCCGAGAGGGCTTTTCTCGCGTTTGGTTACCACGCTCCTTTCGGCCATCCCCAATTCATAAACGCCGTAGTGATTGCCGCCGAAAAAATCAGGAACGGAAATCTCCTGGAACTCATGGAAGGAGTAATCGTAGAACTCGGCGGGAAGGTGCCGCCCGCGTGGTATCAGGCCAAGCATTCTCTCGAACAGGCCGCGTTCGAAAATGCTTCAGCTGAAAGAGCAGCAGCGCCGAGGAGCAATTCATTTTCGTGCGAAGACTTGCGGGATCATTGTGCCGCCGCCGTCGCGCTGTTCGAAACAGCGGCCGAGAGGCATCCCACGATCGCGAGGGGCTTGCGAACGATCGCGGGGAGTTTTCAAGATCGGATATCGACGGCGTGCGATACGACCGGTGATCCCGACGTCGAAGCGCTCGAACGGGAGATCGAACCTCTCGATGCAGAGGTTTTCGTTTTACTGGAGACCGAAGCGGGGAAAGAACGAACGCACGAGATTCGTCGCGAACTGCAAACCCAACTCAAAACATACACGAAAATGAACCTCGAGGAACTCGCGCGCATCGAATCACAATTCATGTTCGCAAGATTGCTCAAGGAGTTTGGATTGCCGCGGCTGTCGCTATACTACTTGCTCACACCAGTCACGTCGCCGACTGCGGGCAGGGAGTGCAATGGCGTTGACGTTTCCGAGCCTTCGAAAAGGATAGCCGCAGCGAGTCGTGGGGCCACGTGCACAGCGGCGCGCAGAGCGTGAGGATTCGAATGAATGATTGGACGAACAGTTGTTTTAGCTTGTCTGGTAATTCGACTACACAGGAACTAGGCCACCGCTGTCTATCGACAGACGCGCCAGACCTATCGAGGGGTTATTTCGGACCATCTTTGTTTTTGAGATAGAAAATCAGGGCCAATACAGCGGACCTCAGTTGCTCGTACAAAACGAACAACACGCCAAGGAAGAAAAGTACAGATATATACTTTTCTATTCGTCCGTTTGATACCCAGAGACCCGAGCTTTCACCCGCTAACATGACTAAGAGTGTCAGAAAGCCGCCGAGAAACATTCCCATGAGCACCCGAAACGATTTGTCAGATGTAACCATAGCGCTCGCAACTTTGATTCCCTTGACACCTACAACTCGAGCATCGACTGAAATTTTGGTAACTTGGTTTATCAAAATCCTTATTCGGAGCCAATCGCCGGGATTTAGCAACAGTGGGTCCACAACTATTTCGTTGACTCCAGCATTGATTGTCGGCTGTAAGCTCTCAGGACTGACTTCTGCCACTTCGGCCGTTAGAATTCTTGCGGGCTCAGGCCAGCTAAATCGCAACGGGCGTTCGAAATCGTCCACTCGGATGGGCTCATTCCCCGAATTGTTGACTGTGATTATCAAGAGGCGAACTTCAGTTACTGCTGCTCCGTCAAACAGGATTTGTACTCGACTCGGGTTGACTGCTTCGTGGACGCCTAGCACCCGCGTGTCCGAGAGCAAATAGCTCAAGCGCTTTCTGCGACGCCCTACCAGAAACAATCCTATCGTTACGCAAATTGCCACAATAGCGAGGATTGTTCTCACCATTGGGTCACGAAGTATGGTCACCAAATTCTGCAGGCTCCACCTACCGATGGCAATAAAGTATACGCTGGATAAGTCAGCAATCTAGTTTAGGATTCACGCCGTTGGCGAATTATAGCGGACAGGGTTTTCCGCTTTTCACTCGGTCAGAAGCTGGTTAAAACGCTTACGGGACAAGTGGTTTCAGAGGCGCAATACAGTCCAGGCATCTTCGCTGGCGATCGTGGCTCGGGCGGGTAAGTGTTACGAAGGAAGTCGAACGTAGTCAACGGTTTAGGCCTTCCTGCAGGGTGGCGGGTCCTTTGGCAAATGGCACGAAACGAGGGTGACGGCGCGCGCGGGAGGGGACCAGCGCCTTACCTTCCACACAACACTTCGCTTCGCTGCTAGGAATTTTCAGGAAGTGCGAATCCGGAAAGAAAAAAATCACGCGACACCGCGAACGCACCTAAAAAAATGGTTGTCGGATCAACATCATTCACGAAGGCGTCGTCCCGAAGCTCGCCAAATCGACTTTCGGCAGGGAGCAGTCGGGCCCCATATTTCTCGACGAGATTTTGCGGCAGTATTGTATTAGAAGGGTGTATAAGAGAAACGCTGAACACTACAGTTTCGCGTGCAACGTGAGGGGAAAGTTTGCCAACGACTTATCATAACCAGAACGCACTGTTCGTTTCGCGCATTTGCGTGGATCGCCTTTTTGGTCATTCCACGTACGACTTACGCGGTGAGGGAGTTGATCTCTCCAAACTCCTGATTCTTTACGGTGACAATGGTTCTGGTAAGACAACGATTTTGAATTGCGTATTTCACTTGTTGTCGCCAGCCACCAACCGAGGCCATCGCGGGGCTCTCGCACGAGTCCCGTTCAGTCGATTTTCAGTGACTCTCGGGGACAACACAATGGTCACGGCAAAGCGAGCCGATGGAAATCTAGTAGGAAGTTTCGAAATGACTCTTGTGAGCGATTCCTTCGACAGTTCTATATCTGTAGAGGCGGACGCTGAATTCAAAGTAAAGGGCTCCGCGGGATTGAGTAAGCCTTTCTTTAAGTCGTTAGGATCCCTTGGCCTGGGGCTGCATTTTTTGTCGGACGAGCGAAAGATTATCACTGACCTAGCTCCACCACAGGATGAGGATACAGACCCTGACGATTTTTCCGATTATTTGTTGAAGCAAAAGGCTGGTTCCCTCCACTCAAGAAATTATTTGGAGAAAGCGATTCAACGCGCTGTCGAGTCTATTCGAAAACAGGCAATAGCGGGTTCAGGAGCAGGCGAACTCAACGCGAACACCTTGTATACCAATATTACGAGACAGATAGTGAGTCCCTACCTTCGTGGGCCGCATAAAGAGAGTTTGGGATTGAGCGACCTGGTTGACGATTTGAATCGTCAAGCGGCGCGAAGTGCCTCTTTCGCACGATTCGGACTGAGCTCAGAATTGCCCGCCGATGATCTGCTGGCGGCATTACAGTCACCGCGCGCCGTCGAACACTCTGATCTCCTTCATCAGATTCTGAGGCCGTTCGTTGATGGATTCAAAGTTCGGCTCGATGCACAACAGACTCTGCACGACAAGATCAGCACATTCGTAGAGACGATCAATGCGTTCTTTCAAGGCAAAAAAATCTCTTTTCGCTTGGGACCTGGATTCGTAGTCACGTCGGATCATGGCGGCATCATTAATCCTAATGTACTTTCGTCTGGAGAAAAGCAGCTCCTGCTGCTGCTCTGCAACATTCTCGCCGCTGGGGGCGAAGCGAGCATATTCATTATCGACGAGCCGGAACTTTCTCTGAATGTAAAATGGCAAAGAAAATTAGTGGATGCCTTGCTGGATTGCACTCGTGACACGCGTACGCAGTTTGTGTTGGCAACGCATTCTCTAGAGCTGCTGACGCAGCACCAACACAACGTGCTTAAATTGGAAGAGCGCACTCCTGTATGAGTTCAATCCCGCCGGCTCAAAAGAGACTAGGTGAGCTGATTGCGCGCTACCGGTTCGAACCGACGATTCGTGATGTTTTTGTTGAAGGTAGAGCTGATGCCAACCTGGTCACTAAGTTCTTGCAATCGCAGAACCTAAAGGACGTGGCTGTCTATGAGATTTCCTCGGTTGAAATCTCCGCAGAGCGCCTCATCGAAGCAGGACACTCCGATGGCGCGAGACAACGCGTCATATTTCTGGCCCTCTACTGTAAAGACAATCTACCACTCAAATCTTGCGCGGTGACATGCGTCGCCGATCGAGACTACGATCTTCTGTTGGGCAAGAGCTATGATTGCCCTTTTTTACTTTTTTGGGATCATTGTTGTTTGGAAATGTACGCTTTTGACTCTCGATTCCTCGACCCTGTACTTCGTTCTGCTGCGCCGAGTCTTCAGAAGAGCGGCGACACGGTTCTTTCCGAACTCGAACCCGTATTGCTGCGACTTTTTGCGATCCGTACGACAAATATCTGGCTCGGACTCGGATTGGAGTGGCTACCATCTTTCCCTGACAGTTGCACTCTTACTTCGAAGTCAGTGGAGTTTGATGAGAGCGACTTCATCGACCGTTACCTGAGCAAGAACGCAAGACTTAAGGAAAAGGAGAATTTTCTACGGGAGTTGAAGATTCTGACGTCCAAAATGAGCGGTGATCGTCGCCAATTTATTCGCGGTCACGACTTCGTAGCCGCGCTTTCTTGGTATCTTCGAAAGAGCACGAGCAAGAGTTCAGTCTTGCACCGCCCAGAGGTACTAATGGAGCTTCTAATCGCCAACATCGAGCCCTCCCGCGTTTCTACTGAACAATTCTTCCGACAGCTGGTCGCTAGGGTGAGTGGCTCTGACTGTGCGGGCTCTGGGGCCACCGCTACGCACTGAAAATCGCTCCGGTTCGCCAAAAACACTTGTTTTCGGCACAACTCAATCCGAGGGAATCGGACCTGTGTTTTCAATGACTTACAGGCACTAGCGGCGCGAGGTTTTTGTCACCGTGCAATGCCGATCCGGCGATTTCACCGCGCTATACTGCATAAGGTGAAGGATTAGAATTCCGAGCCGCTCAACTTGTCCCAGCGGGCATTCAAGCGTCTGGCTGTGCAAGAAATTCGGGGAGGCGCGTTCTAACGGCAGGGGGAACGCTACATGCGACTTCGAACGGTCAGCGCACTCTGGACGATGTTTCTGCTGCCTCTGCATGCTTTCGCCGGGCAAAATCCGCCGGACGACTTCGTCGTTCATGGCACAATTAACATCGCCCTGGGAAATGAAAACGGCATAGTTGTCTTGACCGACAGTATGCTCACCTCGGGTGGGAAGCAACGCCCGGACCCTGGACAGAAACTGTTCAAGTTGGATGACAGAACGGTATGTTCCATCGCTGGTTTTGTTTCTGCCGCCGCTATTTCAGCACCTTCTACTTCACCGCCAGTTGCAGTACCTGATCTGAACACAAACACGAGTGCAATCATTAACGAATTCATCCGTCAGTCGGCACGACAGGCTCCTCAAACCATAGTCGAGAAACTGGGAGCCCTTGCGTCCCTATTCAAGATGCATCTGGCGATGATCGCGAATGTTCGCGACGCGGCCGGTAACCCGACCCCGATCGATGCGTACAGGTTTCAACTGATCGTAGCAGGCTACGACATCGACGATAGACCAAAGATCGGGAGGATTACGCTTCGGACGAAAAACGACGGTAGCCTTTTTTCCGACATCGAAGACGCTTCCATCACAAACGTTGAGGAAAAGCTCATTTGGAAGCTCAACGGGATGCCCGATGTAGCCACACAAATGCTCCTACATCCTGAATCTGTGCTGAAGGACGCAGTTCTCGCCGCATACGCGGCTTCTCTTCGTGAGAACGGCGGCCAGTCTCTCACGGTTGAACAAATGGCGGACCTGGCAAAGAGATTGGCTTACTACACCTCCAAAGCGCACCCGGAGGTCGGCGGCCCAAACCAGATCGCAATTTTCAAAAAATCGCAAGCTGTTAGCATCAATCAGCCGACTTTCCCTGAACCTCCGCGCCCCCTTTTCAATTTCAGCTTAGTCGTGGACTCACACTTTAGTTATTCCAGCGTCGTGTTTGCGAAAGCTCCCGCTGTTTTTGTCAGGTGTTCATGGACAGGAATGCAGCATGAACTCGACGGCCATTACTATATCGGGAGTGAATTTGCGAAATCTATGCTGATGTACGACGGAGGTGATGTGAACCTCGGGAGCACCAACCGGGTCACCGACTCAGTACTGCTTCTCGGGCCGCACGCGATCCTCGGAAACGAAATGGTAAGGCGCCTTACTGCATCATTCCCGTCGTTGCGAGTAGCGGTACCGAGACCGAAGCCTTCGCAAGTCGTACCCTAGGTCAGGTGCACATAAATTAACGACGCCTCACTACACTGCAAAATCGTCTGTTTCTGTCACGGCCAGCAAGAGCTACGGGCCACACTCTTGAAACCATTGCCCCGCAAGTCATCCCTCAAGCATTCTGGCGAATTCCGAAGCAAGTATGGGGGGCGCATCGCACGAGCCCATCATCTTGGCCTGGCGGAGAGTTTTCCACCGGTTTTCAACCATGCATAAAGTTGCCCGTTACAGTATTGACAGCCATGTTAACACGAGGGTAGATTGCGCACCGTCTGGCTGGAGGCAAAATAGAAATGGAAGTGAAGATTTACCGGCGTCACGTTTCGTCCTGCCCGTTCAAAGCAAAAGGCAGAGCGCACGAAAGGTGCGGGTGCCCGTGGTGGGCGGACCCTCGCCCTGAAGGTCCGCTAAAGAGCCTCGGGACGACGGATCGCGCGAAGGCCCGGGAGTTGGCGCGGGAAATGGAAGACAGCGGTCGAGCCTCCCCGTCTGCCTCGCTCGCTGCAAGACCGATGACCATCGCGGATGCGAAGGAAGCGTTTTTCGCGAATCTTACGGCACGGAACTTGTCGGCGGCGACGAAGTACAAACATGAAATCCTCTGGCGTCAATGTCTGGAGTTTGCGAAAAGAGAAGGGCTCGAGCGCGTGGCCGATCTCGATGCGACGATGATCGACCGATTCGCGAGTAGGTGGAAAGACAAAGCGAATTCGCGCGGGAAGAAATTGGAACGATTCAGGCAGTTCTTTAAGTTTGCTGTGTCGCGGAAATGGATCGAGGATGATCCTACGCAGGGGATGAAGGGGCCGATAGTGAAACGGCAACAAACACCTCCGTTTAATCCCAACGAAATAGCAAAAAGTCTCACAGCCGCAGAAACAAAAGTCGATGAAAAGCAAAATCCTGCGGAGAAGGCGAATGCATCCCGGGCGAAGGCGCTGATTCTGTTTCTTCTCTTCTCCGGTTTGCGAATCATCGACGCGGTGGGATGTCAGATCGAATGGGTGAACGGCGGACGCGTTCGTTTGGTAGCTCGGAAAAATGGAGCACACGTTGATGTTAGATTGCCGTCTCATGTGACGAATGCTTTGGCATCCATTCCGTCGGCGAGCGATCGCTATTTTTTCTGGACGGGAAACGGAGAGATCGAGACCTCGGTCAAGGATTGGCAGGGGCGGCTATTGCAGATTTTCAAGGACGCGGGGATCAGTGGTGGGCACGCGCATAGGTTCCGGGACACGTTTGCCGTATCGATGCTGGAGCGCGGAGAATCCCTCCAGGCGGTCGCGAATGCCTTGGGGAATAGCCTTCTAGTGACGCAGAGGCATTACAATCCGTGGAGTAAGACGCGCCAGGATCGCCAGGACGAGTCGGTCGAGAGTACGTGGAAGGATCATCCAGTTCTCAAACTGCTCGAGGATCAGGAAAAGTTGGCGCGCGATAAGAATGCGCGGGTGATGTGACGTGTCTCCAGGAGTGGCCGTAGGCGATCATTGCAGGCGCGCGGCAGCGATGCGACGGCGAGAAGGAAGAGAAGGGGATACGGAGGAGTTCGGCGCCGGGCGGGCTTGATACGTTTGTGATACACAGAAAATGGGAGAAATCCGGAAGGCGTTGAAAGCAAATAGGGATGGGAATGGCGGAGAGGGTGGGATTCGAACCCACGGTAGGGGTTAACCTACACACGCTTTCCAAGCGTGCGCCTTAAACCGCTCGGCCACCTCTCCCGCGATGGAAGCAACCCTATCAATTTAGCAGAATCCTTTGTTCCGCGCACATGGCCGGGCACGCGAGGCAAGACGCCAAGCAGATTTGAACAATGGCCGTCGAGATGGCATGAGGCGGGTGAGTTGAGTATGCTAGGCCCATCGTGTCGAAGAAATCCAATGGCTGAAATCCCCGAGTGTATTGGTCCTTACCGGATTCTCTGCAAAGTTGGTGAAGGCGGGATGGGGGTGGTGTACAAGGCCGAGGATCCGCGGCTGGCGCGCGTGGTGGCGCTCAAGGTGATTCGCGAATTCGAAGGGGACGCCACGCGGAAGCGCCGCTTCTGGCAAGAGGCGCGGGCGGCGGCGCAGGTGGCCCACCCGAACGCGTGCCGGATTTACGACATCGCGGAAGAGCAGGACCGTTTGGTCCTGGTGATGGAATTCATCGAGGGAGAATCGCTGGCGCGGCGCCTCGAGCGCGGTTCATTGCCCCCTCAGGAGGCCGGGCAGATAGCGCTGGCGCTGCTTTCCGCGCTGGAAGCGTTTCACAAAATAGGAATCGTCCACCGCGATTTGAAACCCGGCAACATCGTGCTTTCGAACGGCGGCACAAAACTGCTGGACTTCGGGATTGCCAAGCACGTTTCTTCGAGTTCGAATGAGGGAACCCTGGAGACTCTGGGAGACGCGACGGCACCCGGAATTTTTCTTGGTACGCCCAGGTACGCGTCTCCGGAACAGTTCCGTGGAAAGCCGGTGGATGCCCGCTCAGATCTCTTTTCCATGGGCGTTATTTTGTTTGAGATGCTGACCGGCCAGCCACCGTTCACCGGCGAAACGTTCGGCGAACTAGCGCATGCGGTTTTGCGGGGGTCTCCGCCAGCGTTAAGTGGGTCGCCGGCGATTGCGGCGATGGGCCGCATCGTACATCGCGCGTTGTCGAGGGAGCCGCAGGACAGATACGCGGGCGCGGAGGCGATGGCCGCCGATCTGCGCGCCACGCTGCAGATGGATGGCATCGAGACGAAGGCGACAGCGCACCCGCTGCGGCGGATTATCGTGCTGCCGTTTCGAATGCTGCGGCCAAGCGAAGACGTGCAATTCCTGGCCTACAGCCTTCCGGAGGCCATTACGGTTTCGCTGGCGAATCTGGAAAACGTGGTGGTGCGTTCCTCGATTGTGGCGTCGCGGTATTCGACGGAGGTGCCGGATCTGCAGAAAATCGCCAAGGAAGCGGAGGTCGATGTAGTGCTGACGGGCGCGCTGCTAAGCGTGGGCGAGCGGTTGCGAATCACCACCCAGCTCATGGAGGCGCCGAGTGGAACAGTCCTGTGGTCGCACTCTTCGCAAGCGAGCAATCGCGAACTGCTGGAACTCCATGACGACCTGGTGGGACGCGTTGTACAGTCCATCCTGCCATCACTGACGGCTCAAGAACATCAGTCGCTGCAGCAAGATCGCCCGGCCAGTGCTACGGTCTATCAACTCTTTTTGCAGGCCAACGAGTTCGGCAGGCGATGGGAAAATGTTCCCGGCGCCATCGAGATGTACGAGCGTTGCGTGAACCTGGATCCATCGTACGCGCCAGCCTGGGCGAGGCTCGGACATGCGCGCTGGGTCAGCGACAAGTACAACTTGGGCTCGCTCGAGGGCTTGCGTGCAGCCGATGAAGCGTTCCAGACGGCACTGCGGCTGAATCCCAAGCTGACGTTGGCGCACAATTTATATACGCATGTTCAAGTGGACCAGGGACGCTCGCTGGATGCGATGAAGCGACTACTCGACCGTGCCCAGGGGCGAAGAAGCGACGCAGAACTCTTTGCTGGACTGGGGCATGTGTGCCGCTATTGCGGGCTTTTGCAACCAGCGCTGGTAGCACATCAGGAAGCCCGCCGTTTGGATCCGCTGATTCCCACAAGCGTGATGCATACGTATCTCATGCTCGGCGATTATCAACGGGCGCTGGAAAGTTCCGGAAGCGACTACGGGTATGGAATGGGCCTGGTCCTGGCCATGCTCGGACGCGTGGAAGAGGCGGTGTCCACGCTGCGGCAACGAGAACTGGCAAAGCCATGGCGGCTCGGAAAGTTGTACTTAACGTCGCTGCGCACGCTCTTAGAGGGCAATCGCAAAGAGAGTCTTGAAGTGAGCGAAGAACTGAGGAAGGCCACGTTTCGTGATCCGGAGGGGATGTACTATCTGGCGAGGCAGTTCAGCTACTTGGGCGAAGAAAGTTCTGCGCTGGACATGCTATCTCGGGCCATCGACAACGGCTTTTTCTGCCATCAGACCATGTTGCGCGACCCCTGGCTGGATGCACTGCGAGGCCGGAGTGAATTTACGGCGCTCTTGAACAAAGCTCTCCAACAGCACGGTGAAGCGCTGACTGCATTCCTAGCGGGAGGAGGCGCGTTGCTTCTGGGAATCCATTCAGAGGGCGATTGAAAGAGCCCGCGACACTATTCATAGGCGACGTACGGTTGTTGGATAATTGGAGCGGTCTCTCTATTCTTGGCCCACCAGGCTAACCACATTTTTCTGCTACCAGGTTTGCCGGTGATTTCGGGAGGCGATACCACCATTTTGGCCAGAGTGTTTGTTATGGCCTGGTCGTGGCCCAATTTTATTCGCGGGGCGTTGCGGCCGTCATTTTTGTAGTCAGGATATTCGGAAAGAAAATTTGCCCCTTTCAGGCTTTCGATCAGTGCTTCGACCGCTTTTCCGCCACCGATGTACTGCATTTTGGTGACGGCATCCAAGCATCCAGGGCTTTCCAGCTCGTCGGCGATGGCGTTGAATTCATCGGGGCCTCCCAGCTTTGCCAAGGCTGCTTGCGCACGCCCTCGCACAGTATTTATGCCGGGCGCGCGAAGGCGCTGGTCCCCCATCTGCGTCAGCTTTCGGAGGGCGGGAATTGCCTGTGAATTTCCGGCGGCGCCCAGATCGAGAATAGCTTCCGAGAAGCCCCATTCGAATTTTCTGGCGAGGCATTGCAGATAGGGATCCTGCAGGTCACGGTTGATCATGATGGTGAGTGGCTTTCCTTCATTCTGAGCCCACCAGGCGGCCCATTTCTCGAGGGTCACCGTGGGAATCCCACTCGGTTCGGTTGGCGGATTCTGAAGGGCGGGAGCCAATCCATTGATGATCGTATAGCGCACGTCACTGCCGTAGTCACCCATATTTACGTAGAGCGAGTTGTCGCTGAGGTGCGCCACTAGAAATGTCATGAGAATCGCGATGGATTTGTCGTCCGCGGCACGAAGAAGTTTGCCAGTGGCCCAGCCACCATGCTGTGTGCCATTCATCTCCTGCTCTAATTGCTGGAGCACCTCCTTGTCCCCGAGTCTTGCCAAACTGGTTTGAGCAGCGCCTGGTATGTCATTTTCGGGCATTCCTGGTTTAGAAATGCGGCGCAAAGCAGGGATTAAGGCATTTCCGCCGACGGCGGCCAGCCGGTAGATCACATTGCGATCTGGTCCAGGCGAAGAATGGTACGGATCGTCCAGACGGAACTGGGCAAACTGATTGCCGGCTTGTGTGATTCTTGCGATCAATTCCGCTTCGTTCACTTCGCCGCGCGGGCAAGTCTGAGCCGAGGCGCGACCTGCAGTGATGAAAAAGAAAGCCAGGAAAAGCACTCCCCGCACGCAATTAGATGGTCTGTTCAGCATGAACTCGCCTCTGACCATTAGAACGATTTTCACAGGAGAACTTGCGAGAGACGGCCTTCGTGCAGGGCGTCGGAAGCATAAGAGATAGCAGGACTTACCGGGTAGGCGACAGCTCGAAGATTCTGCTATTCGTAGCGCAGGGCTTCAACCGGATCGAGGCGGGCGGCTTTGATGGCGGGGTACATGCCGAAGAAGAGGCCGACACTCATGGAGACTGCCACAGCAAGAATGATGGACCACAGCGGGATGGAGGACGGCAGGCTCGGTACCGCAAGATGGATGAGAAGGCTGATGGCGCCGCCGAGTAATACCCCGATGATGCCTCCGGCACCAGTAAGCACGACGGCCTCGGTCAGGAATTGCCAAATGACGTCGCGACGGCGCGCGCCGATGGCTTTTCGCACGCCGATTTCGCGGGTGCGCTGAGTGACGGACATGAGCATGATGTTCATTACCCCCACGCCGCCAACGAGCAGCCCGATCGAGCTGATAACTGATATTAAGAGGGCCACCGAAGAGGTAATCTGGCGAAACTGATCGGCGATCTGTTGCGCGCTGGAGATGCCGAAATTATCCGGTTTGCTGAAGGGCACGTTCCTGCGGCGGCGCAGCACCCCGCGGATTTGGTCCTCCGCTTCCGCCATCTGCCCCGAATAAGCCACTGCGCCAATGAAGTGTTCGTCGTCTTCCGGGTTGTGTTTACGGTAGCTGCGATACGGCACCATCACCGCTTTGTCGGCGGATTGGTCCTTGACGAATCCCCCCTTGCGCGGCTCCAGTACGCCAATCACTTCGTAGGTCACACCGGTGATCATAATGGGTTTTCCCAGCGGGTCGGTATCGGGATACAGAGTCTTGGCTATGTCCGAGCCAATCAAAGCGACGTCCGCGCGGTGCAAGTTTTCCGCGTCGCTGAAGAAGCGTCCCTTTTCTGGATGGGCGTTGAAGACTTCTTCATTGGAAGGGAGAGTCCCGTAGTAATCCACCCCAGCCACTTCCCTGCTCAAGTAACGCGCCGTCACGATGGCCTGCGGGGGGCCTTCTGTCTCTACAATTCGCGGAAAAATGGTGGCGGTGACGGACTTCACCGCCGGACACATTTGTCCGATGGCTTCGGCGTCCTCCAAGGTAAGCGGTTTCCGCGCGCGTTCATCGGCGGAGAGCCGGCCGGAATGGATTCCCGGATCGAAGCGAAAGATGAACAGCGTCTCCGGGCCATAGTCGGAGAGGTATTCGCTCACGTTTCCGTAGACTCCCACGAGAATGGAAACCACGGAGAGCAATGCGGTAATGCCAATCACCACGCCGAGCACGGTGAGGAACGAGCGCATCTTGTTCTCACGCAGCGTGGTGAGCGCCATCTGAGCGTTTTCGCGAATGTGCATGCTCATGCGGACACCACCGGACGCTAGGCCTCCTGCCGAAGTGCTTCGATAGGCGGCAAGGAAGCGGCCTTTTTTGCGGGATACACGCCGAAGAATACTCCCACGGCAGCGGAAATCACTTCGGCGATGACCACCGCGGAAAACGGAACGGACATCGGCACAGAGGTGGTCGCGGTCGTCAAGCCAGCGATGGCATAGGCAAAGGTCACTCCCATGGCCCCGCCAATGGCCGCCATAACGGTCGCCTCCACCAGGAATTGCAACATTATATCTTGCCGGCGCGCCCCCAGGGCCTTGCGAATGCCAATCTCGCGAGTTCGCTCGGTGACGGTGGCGAGCATCACGTTCATGATGACCACGCCGCCGATCACCAGGAAGACGGAAACGACGCCGACCATGGCCGTGGCGATCACGCCGGTCAGGTTTTTCCAGAGCTGCATCAGCGTCGCAGAATCAAAGATGCCAAAGTTATCCTTCTCGTTCGGCGACAAGTGCCGGCGTGCGCGCATCAGCGCGCGCGCTTCGTCCTGCGTGCGCTCCATCCACTCTGCCCCGCGCGCCTGAATGTTCAGCCAAATGGTTTCGTTGGTGCCATACATTTTGAAATACATCTGAATCGGAATGTAGGCAAAGTTATCCTGGGACTGCCCGAAGGCGGTCCCGATGGTCCTCGCGACGCCAACCACCTGGAAGGGGCGCCCGTCGATTAAGATTTCGTGACCGATGGGATCCACGCTGGGAAAGAGTTTTTTGGCGAGATCGTTTCCGATCATCGTCACCTGGGCGCGGCTCTGGTCGTCGCCATCGGAGATGTAGCGGCCGTCAGCTGGTGTCACGATGTCAATATCTACCATGTTGGCGGTGACGCCGCGGATGTTGGTGTCGTCAATACTCTGCGAGCCTACGCGCACTTTTCCGCCGGTGCGCAGCTCCACGCCTACGCGCAGGGGCAGCTTCATGTTTTGGCGAAGCGATTCGTAGTCGTCCCAGGTAACTTTTTTATTCCGCCGGTTGGCTTTGACGAACTCTTCCACGTCGGTGATAAGGGGAAAGCGCGTGAGCAGAAACACGTTGGAACCCAGGTTGGCGACGCGGTCTGCAATGTAGCGGTCTACGCCGGCAATCAAGGCAATGACAACGATGAGCGTGGACACCGAGAGGATGATTCCCAATAGCATGAGAAACGATCGCATTTTGTGCGCGCGCAGTGTCTCCAGCGCTACCCCAATCGGTTCCCGCAGCGGCACACGCCCTCTCATCGGTGAGGAATCTCCTGCGGGCATTCTACGCGAAACCTTCGCAAACTTTAGACAGGAATTGGCAGCCATCGAAAACGGTGGCCCCTGCCGCCCTGCGTGGATTTGCTCTTTTGACACGCACGTTCCTAATTCTTCTTACGTACGCGGGCCTTTACTTCTATCCTAGTTCCTACCGTCAATTAAGCTTCCATCTCGATTTCGCTCTATCCCGATGCAGCTGGATGCGCTGAACGAGAGCGGCGCGGGCCGCATTTTGTAGCCATATGAACCTCTCCTTCCGAGATTTCTTGGGCTCGCTCTGGTCGCGCCCGGACCCGGTTCTCGCCGGTGCCGGCGTGGCGGGCGAACTATTGGTGGCAAAGATCCGCTTGTTTCTGGCCACGGTTCTCCTGCTCATACCCTTGATCAATACATTGTTCTTCCCGATCGAGCCGAAAGAAGCCATCGTCGGCCTGAGCCTTTCGTCAGCGACATTTATCCTTTCGCTCATCATCTACTACCTGATCTCCCGGGAATTCAACCCTTCCTGGCTGGGTTTTGCCAGCAGCAGCCTTGATATCACGCTCGTAAGCAGCGCGCTGGCGCTTTTCCTGCTCATGAACCAGCCGCACACCGCAGTGAATAGCAAAGTTGTCTTTGAAGGCTACTTTCTGGCTATCGGTAGCACCAGCTTGCGGTACGACAAACGCATCTGTATCACTGCGGGCTTCCTGGCGTTCGCGCAGTATTTTGCAATCGTCTATTTCGCGGCCACCCACTGGGACCTTAACAGCCCGCTCTACGCGCCCTACCCCTACGGCCTATTCGGCTGGTCCGCCCAAATCTCACGGCTAATCATGATGTTGACGGCCTCCGCCCTTAGCCTAGCCCTGGTTTCCCGCAGCCAGAAACTCCTGCAGATGGCCACCAGCGACCCGCTAACAGGTTTATTCAACAGAGGTTACGTGGATGACCGCTTTTCCATCGAACTGAGCCGCGCGCGGCGCTACCGCAAACTGCTGACCATTGCCGTGATTGACGCGGATCGCTTCAAGTCCCTGAACGACTCCTATGGGCACGCCGCGGGTGATGTGGTCTTACGGAAACTCGGAGCCATCCTGCGAGACTCCTTCCGGCAAAGTGATACGGTCGCACGCTATGGAGGAGAGGAGTTCGTCGTGATTCTGCCGGAAATGGATATCGAAACGGCGCAGCGAAAGCTGGAATCCTTGAGGGCGCTGGTCGCAAGCACGCCGATGGGATTGGGCTCGTCCGGCGAAGAGGTTCAGGTAACGATCAGCGCCGGCCTGGCCACGTTCCCGCAAGATGGAGTCGATGCGACGGAGCTTTACGCCCTGGCCGACGAAAGAATGTTTCAGGCCAAAAAGGAGGGACGCAATCGCGTCGTCGCCAGCCCAGAAGCCGTCCTCGCCTAGGTCTTCCAAACTCCGGGAGCGCGCCTCTTTTTGACGCGAGTGCCAACTCCTGTAAACACTTGCGCGCCTCTGCTACAATTCTGAAATCGATTCCGGGATCGTCTAATCGGTAGGACATCAGCCTTTGGAGCTGAGTATCGTGGTTCGAGTCCACGTCCCGGAACCAATCCCTTTTTCTATTCTTGCGCAGGGCCTTCCGAGATGTGACATGGAAGCTCGTTCTCCAGCCGTAAGTGCTCACCCATCCGCGCAATCCCCTTTCCTCTCAGGCAACACCTCGCGCGTGCATTCGCGGAAAAGCTGCATCGAATCAGTTTTATTTATGCTAGAATCCGCGCCGTTGAGCCACTACCAACGAGCGACGAACCAGGGGCCACGGCCAGGGGGATGGGATCTCGACCATAGACCCGATACCACTTAGGCCGTGACACGATGGCAAGCTTCAGCGCCATCCAATGGAAGCGTCTCTCACCAGAAAGGGGGCTCTCAAAAATGAATCGGATCCCCGTTCCCTCAACGGAAATAACCCAGGTGGGCTATCACGAAGACTCGGAGACGCTGGAAATCAAGTTTGTGCAAGGCGGGGTGTATCAGTTTTTCAACGTGCCTTCGAAAGTGTACGACGAACTCATTCACGCGGCTTCCGTTGAGAAATACTACCATTCGAAAATTGGCGAGCGCTTTCCCTGCTCGCGCGTTCGGTAAGACTATCTGGCCCGGATAGAGGCCTTGCGGTGCAAACCGCCAAGGCATCCTCTCCAGACCATCTAGAGGCTGGCTCAACTCAGGCACGTGCCGCAGGAATCAGGCCTGCGCCGCATCCGTTGAAGTTTACTCCGCTTGTTTTTCCGCCGAGCAGGACGCTCGCGGCCCCCACTGAAGACAGGTACCTCAGCAGTTCTCTAAATCCCGCTTCTTTCCGTAGCGAAACGCCAGCGCCACGCCGAAAGTCATAAACCCTATGGGTGGAGCAACAAGTACGATGACACCCTTGCCGATGGCCCTTTGCCCTTCCTTGGACGTTGCTGCAGCCGAGCTGCGGCACATGGCGCAGCCCTGGCTGAACGCCGGCGCGGCGCACAGGAAAAACGACAAGACCAGAAGTGCGGCGCGGATCTTCATCTCACTCCCAGAGTGCGGATGCGCCAGGCATCCCAGAAAAAAAACACCGTCATAATGATCAGGCAGCCGATCACGGAACACATCGTAGCCCACTTCATGATGGACGCTTCATACTTTAAATGCATGAAGTAGCCGATGATGAGCGCGGCCTTCACAAAGGACAAACCGAGCAAGATGGTCAGCATCTTGAGCGGCTCCATGTTCTGATACGTCAGGTAAACCTCAATGGCTGTCATCACCAAGAGCGCGGCCCAAACATAAAAGAACAGCGCCTTGCCGTGATGCCGGTGCTGCTCCGCAACGCGTTCCTCGATCGCTAGTTGAGTGGTATCCATATCCCTCAGGCTCCTAGAGAATCTTTGCCGACATTAGATAGACCAGCGGGAAAATAAACATCCAGACAAGATCCACGAAGTGCCAGTACAAACCGGCCACTTCCACGTCGGACGAGTCGTACACCTTGGGCTTCAGCCACAGGATGATCGAGATCACGATCGCCGCAATTAAAAGCACATGCGCGCCATAGTGAAACGGGCTGTACACCGGCGTTCCCAACCACGCAACCAGCCAAAGCACCAGCAGAATCGGGATGAATTTCCGCCGCAGCGCGACCACGCCAAGATAAATCACGCCGAGCGTCACGTGCAGCATGTGCATCCCGGTCAGCCCAAAAAAGGTAGCCGCAAACTGTGGCACCGTTTTGGAGACATTTACAAACTCGCTGGCGGCTTCGTGTCCCGGAACCGGGGGAAACATGGGAAGCGACAACCCTTCCGCGATCAAGTTACTCCACTCGCGTCCATGAAGAATGATGAACCCGATACCGCAAGCCATGGTCGCAAGCAGCCACAGCGTCTGCGCCTTGGCGTTGCGGTCCACCGAGGCTCGCACCGCCAGCACCATGGTCAGTGAACTAGTCAGCAGGAACGCCGTCATGATCGTGGCGTTGACGATGCTCGCCGAATGAAACGGCGTCGGCCAATCCGCCGTGGAAATCCGCCCGTAGCTGTACGCGTACAGCAGCGCACCAAACGTCAGCGAATCGGACAGCAGGAAAAGCCACATCCCGATTTTCTTCGAGTACGTCCCAAACAGCGACGGTTCATAGACCGACGGGATGTCGTGCAGCGCGGAATCAGCCATGCGTTCGGCCTCCTGGTCAAAAACCTGCTCTTAACTCGCAAACTCCAGCAAACACAAAATGTAGACCCACAGCCCGGCCATGAAATGCCAGTACCACGCCGTGACATCCACCACGATGCTCCGCCTGGCCAAAGACAGACTCAGAAGCGAAGCGATGCCCGCTCCACACAACGCAAGAACACCACCCAACAAGTGAACTGCATGCGTGCCGGTCAGCAAATAAACAAAGGAACTGCTGGGCGTCGTGGCCACGTAGAACCCACTTGCGGCCAACTGCCGCCACGCCATCCATTGCCCGAAAAGAAAAATGATTCCGAGCACAAGCGTCATCGCTAGCCAGGGAATGTTTGCCTGGTCGCCCCTGGAAACCCTCGGATGGGTTGTGATCGAGACAAGAGTCACCTGACTCTTAATCTGGCGGCGAGCGAGCTCCATGAACACGCTGCTCAGCACCAGCACGCCGGTGTTGATCAACAGCAACCTGGGCAGCGCCACCGGAATCCAGTCGCGCACGAGCGTCGCCGTGTGTGGGTCCAGCGTGGGCAATCCCTGGCGCACCACGTACGCACTGGTAAACGAAACGAAAAGCATCAGCACCGGCGTGAGCGCCACAAGCAGCCCGAGCCTCGCACGCCGCAAGCGGGTTGCGTAGTCAGGCAAACCGGAATCGGGGTGGCCGTCGTCACCGCCCCCGGCTAAGACTGGCGGCAGAACACTGTCGTCGCCCAGAGCAACTCTGGGATCACTTACCGTCGCGGTGGTGGAGAAACTAGCCATGGTTGATTAGTGTGCCCCCTCGATTTCCGGATCGCTCTGCATCACGTAATCGCGCGGCGCGCCGGGCACGCCGTACTCGTAAGGACCGTTGTGCACGACCGGCGTGTGCCCGCCAAAATTGTCGTGAGGCGGCGGCGTCGCGGTCGTCCACTCGAGCGTCGTCGCTTCCCAGGGATTGTCAACGGCCTTCTTCCCTTTGAACATGCTCCAGAAAAGATTGACGAGGAAAATCAACTGGCCCGCGATTGTGATGAACGCCGCGTAGGTGATGAATTTCTGCAGCGGAATCAGGTCGTGGAGATACGCGACCTCCGTCATCTGCGAATAGCGCCGCGGCATCCCCGCCATTCCCAGATAGTGCATGGGCATAAAGATCGCGTATGTCCCGATGAAACTGAACCAGAAGTGCCACCGCGCCATGGATTCGTTCATCATTCGTCCAAACATTTTCGGGAACCAGTAATAGGTCGCCGCAAAAATGCCGAAGATGGACGCCACACCCATGATCAAGTGGAAGTGCCCTGGCACGAAATAAGTGTCATGCAGTTGAATGTCGAGCACCGGCTGCGCCAGGAAAGGCCCGCTGATTCCGCCGGAAACGAAGAGCGAAACGAACCCGATGGCAAAAAGCATCGGCGAATCAAAACGTATCCTCCCGCCCCAAATCGTACCCAGCCAGTTAAACGTCTTGATCGCCGAAGGCACGCCAATGCCCATGGTCATGATCGAAAACGCAAAAGCCGTATACGGGCTCATGCCGCTCATGAACATGTGATGGCCCCAAACCATAAATCCCAGGAACCCGATGCCCAGAATGGCGTACACCATCGCCTTGTAACCGAAGATGGGTTTGCGCGAAAAAACGGAAAGCAGCTGCGAAGCCAGTCCCATCGCCGGCAGAATCGCAATGTAAACTTCCGGGTGCCCAAAAAACCAGAACAAGTGCTGCCACAAAAGCGGCGAACCGCCTTTGTGTCCCGTGAGCTGACCGTTCACGGTAATCAGGGGAACGTAAAAGCTGGTGCCAAGATTGCGGTCCATCAACAGCAGAATGCCAGCGGAGAGCAGCACGCCGAACGCCAGCAGCCCGAGGATCGCCGTAACGAACCACGCCCATACCGTCAGCGGCATGCGCATCATGGTCATGCCCTTGGCGCGCATATCCAGCGTCGTCGTGATGAAGTTCAGGGCACCCATCAACGCGCCGATGCAGAAAATCGCGATGCTGATAATCCACAAGTCGGCTCCGAGTCCTTCACCCGGCCCGGTGGATTGAACGGCGCTCAACGGCGTGTAGCCCGTCCAACCGTGCAGAGGCGCTCCCCCCGCCACGAAAAACGCCGCGATCATCACAACGAATCCCACGAACGTCGTCCAGAACGAAAGCATGTTCAGCACCGGGAACGCCATGTCCGGCGCCCCGATCTGAATCGGCAAAAAATAATTTCCGAACCCGCCCTGCGGTGCGGTGGTCAGCACAAAGAACACCATAATGGTGCCGTGCATGGTCACCAGCGTCAGGTACGTCTCCGGCCTAATGTCGCCCAGCAGCGGCAGCGCAGCCGTCGGCCAGATCAAGTGAATGCGCATCAGCAGCGAAAGGAACATCCCGACAAACACGGCCACCAGCGCGAGAAAATAATATTGAAGGCCGATCACCTTGTGATCGAGGCTAAACACCCACTTTCGAATAAATCCCTGCGGACCTGCATGCGCGTGAGCTGCCTGGACAGCCGATTCGTGACTAGACATGGTTATTGTTTCTCCGCCTCCCGTGCCGCCAGCCATTTGTCAAACTCTTCCGGCGGGACCACTCTCACGATGCCGTGCATTTTGTAGTGCCCCAGCCCGCACAGTTCCGCGCACAAAATTTCATATTCTCCCGTTTGAACGGGCGTGAAATGCATATGAATCGCCAGGCCGGGCACGGCGTCCTGCTTGAAGCGCATCTGCGGAATGAAAAAACTGTGAATCACGTCGTGCGCGCGCAAAATCACTTCGATCTCGCGATTCACCGGCACCACCATGACTCCGCTTACCACGTCGTCTTTGGAAGCCGGGTCTTTCGTATCCAGGCCAAGAGCGGCTTCGCCGCCGGCCGAAGCGTCTTCGAGTTCCGGATTCGTCGCGCCAAACTTTCCATCCGGCCCGGGATACCGGAAATACCACGCGAACTGCATCCCCGTCACTTCCACCTGCACCGAATCCGACGCCGCCGGACGGAACCGCTCCGAGGCCCAGATCGAACTGCTCGTGAGGTTCAAGCCCACAAAAAGTATGGTGGTGAGAACGGTCCAGACGATTTCCAGAGTAGTGTTGCCGTGCGAATACGACGCCTTGAAAGCGGCACCGCGATCGCGATAACTCCAAACGAGATACCCCAAGGCTACCTGCGCCGCCACGAACACAATTCCCATGAGAATATAGGTTGTAGTGAAGTGCTGATCGATGCCGGCAGCCGCAGCGGAGGCTCCCACTGGCAGCCACCACGTTTTCGCGATAAAAAAATAAGTGCTGATGAAGGTGATCAGCCAGATGACTACGAGAAGAACGAGGCCCATTGCGCGAGACCCCCCCGAGTTGGATTCTCGGCCTTCCCCACTGAGGCCCTGCTCGAATTCTCCGCAATCAGAGAAGTGGGGGACGGAAACCGGGGCGAATATATCACAGGTTTTTCTGAGCGCAAGCGGCTTCTTGAATCTCTCTTTTTGTTCTCCGCGAACTTTCTCTCCGAAAAGCGTCCTGAATCTTTTTTTGGCAACACCGCAAAGACGCATTGACGAATTTTTTTGATTTGAGTAATATCCGTTTCGTCTCAGGGGGGTCCAGCGAAATGTTGAGGACCTCGCGATGTTTTCGAGAAGCACTACTCCAATCCGTCGGGTCCCGGACGCTCGCTGCGGTGGCGCCCCTTCCCTGTAGTTTTTCCAGCTCGTTCAAGAAAATGCCCGCGACCGGTGGGAATTTCTGCTGTATTGTGCGTATCAGATCAAAATCATTTTTTATGCGAAGTGCAAATCCGGACCAAATTATTGTCGACCCCGGCTTTGCCTGGGCCGGCGGGGCCAAAACCTAAGGGGGAACGGGCGGCGCATTCCTTGGCCGCCAATTTTTTTCGAGGACCACTAAACCAGGAGGTATCGCATGGCGGGCCCGGAGACTGATTCGGCCAAACCGAAACCGGAAGCAGCGAAGACGACTGCTGCAGGTGGTGGTGACGCGACGAAGTACGTTGGTACGCCTGCCGTCGGCACGTCCAAAGCCGCAGCCGCGGGCGGTTTGGCGACCGTTGGACCGCCTCCAAGCCAGGTGAATGAGCATCGGCGCCGCCTGGTGTGGTGCGCGGTCACCGGATTTCTCGGCGCGTGGTTCATCGCTTTCCTTCGTTTCTTCCTTCCTCGCACTCTTTTTGAACCTCCCACCATTTTCAAAATCGGTTACGCCTCGGACTACGCTCTCGGTGTGGATACCAAGTGGCAGCAGAAGTACCGCATCTGGGTGGACCGCACGCCCGATCGCGTCTTTGTGATTTACGCTCGTTGCACGCATCTCGGCTGCACGCCCGATTGGAAGGCCGGCGAGAACAAATTCAAGTGCCCCTGCCACGGCAGCGGATACGACAGCGAAGGCGTCAACTTCGAAGGACCCGCGCCGCGCCCGATGGATCGCGCGCACGTGGAAATGGCCCCTGACGGCCAAATCATCGTGGATACTTCCCGGCTCTATCAGTGGCCCAAGGGACAACCTAGCCATTTCAGTGATCCGGGTTCGTTTTTGCCGGTGTAGCAGAGTAGCTGGCGGATGTGCCAGCGTTTTAAGCGGCTAAGTAAAAACAATTTCGAGCCGGTCCAGGGGGGAGCAAACGATGCCCGACGAAAAAAGCCCGAACGGCAAGAATGGCAAGTCCGTTGGCCTGGTCGAGCGCGTCAAAACGGGCGTGAAAGAGGACTTCGAGTCCCTCAAGACCGACCTGCCCGCCAAGGCCAAAGAGCAGGTGGAAATTCTTAAGAAGCCCACCAAGACTCAGGTCTTCACATCCATTTTCCGCCACAAGCACGACGAGACGCCGCGCAACCGCGCCCTCGGCGTGCTCTCGAACGTCTTCCTGCATTTGCACCCCGCCAAAATCAACCGTGACGCCGTGCGCTACAGCTACACCTGGGGCATGGGCGGCATCACATTTTATTTATTCATCGTCCTGACGCTCACCGGCGTCCTGCTCATGTTTTACTACCACCCCAGCAAAGTGCAGGCTTTCCGTGACGTGCTCTATCTCGAGCACGACGTGCCCTTCGGCAAGCTGTTGCGCAACATGCATCGCTGGGCCGCGCACTTGATGGTCATCGCCGTCGAGCTCCACATGTTCCGCGTGTTCCTCACCGGTTCGTACAAAAAGCCGCGCGAATTCAATTGGAACGTCGGCGTGATCCTGCTGGTGCTGACCCTGCTGCTCTCCTTCACCGGCTATTTGCTTCCCGACGATCAACTCGGCTTCTGGGCCGTGACCGTCGGCACCAATATGGCGCGCGCCACTCCCGGTCTCGGCAATGAAGGCCCGTTCGCGCCGAAATTCATTACTCCTTACAACGATGTGCGCTTCGGCCTGCTCGGCGGCTCCATCGTGGACGCCAACGCTCTGTTGCGCTCCTACATTTGGCATTGCATCGGCATTCCCATCATTGCTTCCATCTTCATGATCCTCCATTTCTGGCGCGTGCGTAAGGACGGCGGCATCTCCGGCCCGGCGGCCGTAGTGCTCGACTCCGAAGTAAAGGAGGCGAAGAAGTAGCCATGGATTGGAAGCAACTGTGGGAAATCCTCTCTGCCGCGGACAACGTGCCGATTATCGCCATGATTCCGCTGTTGGCGTTTTATATCTATCTCGCCTGGAGGCAGGCGAGTGCCAATGACGCTCTGATCGCGCAACTGGAAACAAATCCGCCGCTGGCCAAGACGCATCACCGCAAAGCCTGGCCCTTCAAACCAGGGTGGGCCAAAGAAGTGCATGTCTGGCCGTTCTTGCTGCGTGTGGAATTTCTCGCCGCCATCATCGTCACCATTATTCTGATGGTCTGGTCCATCACCCTGAATGCGCCGCTGGAAGAACCGGCCAATCCCAACCTGACCATGAACCCGGCCAAAGCCCCGTGGTATTTCCTCGGCTTGCAGGAAATGCTGGTGTACTTCGATCCCTGGATCGCGGGGGTGGTCATGCCCACCCTCATCATTGTCGGTCTGATGGTGATTCCTTATATAGACACCAACCCGCTGGGCGCCGGCTACTACACCTGGAAACAGCGCAAGTTTGCCATCGGAACATTTCTGTTCGGCTTCATCATCCTGTGGGTCTCCATGATTTTCATTGGGACTTTTATTCGCGGTCCCGGATGGCAGTGGTTCTGGCCCGGCCAGACATGGGATCACAACCGCCTCATATACGAAGTAAACCGCGACTTGCCCGATCTTTTCGGTATCACTTCGAATTGGGGCAAGGGCATCTTCGGCGCCGTGGTGGTCGGCGGCTTCTTCCTCGTGGGCGGGCTGCTGGTTCACGCGTTCTTCCGCCGGCACAACGCCAAGGACTACAAGCGCATGAGCCTGCTCCAATACTCCATCATGATGGCGTTCCTTCTCACCATGCTCGGCTTGCCCATCAAAATGCTCTTGCGCCTGCTTTTCCATATTAAGTACGTCTGGATTACGCCTTGGTTTAACGTTTAGGAGGAACTGGTGCCGGAGAAGCCCATCCCCGAAGACGATCCGGTAGTCAGCAAATCGCTCGCCCCACACTATGTGATTTGCATGGTCATCCTTATGGCCACGCTCTTCTGGGCCTTATGGGACGAGGATTTTGGCCAGCGCCCGTGGAAAGCTTTTCAACACCAATGGAAAGACCGCTATTCCGCATTCCTGAAGAGCGCCGTCGTTCAGTCCGGCGACTCGCAGAAGCAGGTGCAGGCCACCCCCGACTATCAGGCGCTCAAGCAGGCCTATGAGGCCGCCAGCCAGAACGCTGCCCCGCGCATCAAGGAAATCAATGAAAAGTTGCGCGACCTGAGCGGAAAAATCCTGGCTGTGCAGAACACGTTCACGGACCGCCGCGCCTACGTGAATGCCCTGACCTACAGCATCGAGAGAGATACCGGCGCATCCGCGAAGCAGAGCAAACAGAAAGATCTCGACGAGTACAAGAAGGAAGTGACCACCGTCGAGTATCCCGACGGCAGCAAGAAGCAATACAACTTCACGCAGTTGGAAGAAACCTACAACGATCTGAAAAATGAACGCACCCAGCTCAGCGCGGAACTCGGTGAGTTGATCAAGCCCGTCAACGAAAAGAAGGAATTGCTCGACGCGTACCTCTCCGAACACATGGTGAGCCTTACCCCGACGCAACTGACCGGCCTGGAGGACAAGACCGAAGCGTGGACGCCGAAAATCCTCCAGATCAACGTGCCTGAAGCAAATATCGTGGACCGCTGTGAATCCTGCCACATGGGAATTCGCGAACCAGTCAAGCTGTCGGCGGCCTCTATGGCTTTGCAGGGCAAAAAACCGGACGAATACGCGCGTGCGTTCACCAGCCATCCGGAACTAGATCTTTTGAAAACTCACGACCCGGAAAAGTTCGGCTGCTCTCCTTGCCACCAAGGCAACGGACGCGCCACCACCAGCGTTGAAAAGGCGCACGGCACCTACGAGCACTGGCTCTGGCCTCTTTTCGCCCGCGGAAATATGGAAGCGGGTTGCCAGACGTGCCACGCCGCGGACATGGTCTTGGTCAGCAACGACGTGGGCTGGACGCTGAGCGAAGGTAAAGATTTATTCCGCCAGCGCGGCTGCATGGGCTGTCACCGTTACGAAGGCTACGACAAAGAACCCGAAGATCTGCTCTCCATCGCTCAGCAGATCAAGCAACTCGAACAGGAAAAAAAGGGAAACTTCAAGCAAGCCAACGACCTCATGAAGCAAGCCGATACGGCCGAGACCAACGATGAGGCTAATCGGCTTAACGACCGTGCCGTCGCTCTGCGCGTTACCAACAGCAAGCTGGACCTGCGCATCGTCCAGCTCGACCGCTCCACCAAAAGTCTTCTGCAAGACATGAAAAAGGTCGGCCCGAACCTCAAAGACGTGCGCCTCAAGCTCAACCAGAATTGGATTCCTGTCTGGCTGAAGAAACCCAGCGATTTCCGCGCCACCACCAAGATGCCGAATTTCCGCCTCAACGACGACCAGATCAAAGCCATCTCCGCCTACATCTGGCAATCCGGCCTGACCGACCCCCTGCCCAAGCACAAACTGGGCAGCGCCGCTCACGGCAAAGAACTGTTCGAAACGCGCGGCTGCCTTGCCTGCCACTCCATCAACGAAGGCGACCAAATCGAGGGCGGAACGTTCGCCGCCAATCTCACCCGCGTCGGCGAAAAAGATAACTACGACTACCTCGTCCGTTGGGTCCACAACGCCCGCGAGCGCACACGTCCCTACTGCCCCTACGAGAAAAAGGACATCGGCCCGGACGATTACAAGAAGAAAGGCCTGCCCTACGTCTTCGACCTGGACCACACCAAGTGCCCCAACGACGGCCACGAACTCCAGGTCCAGAACATGACCGTGATGCCCAGCCTGCGCCTCGCCCCACAGGACGCCGAAGACATCGCCAGCTACCTGATCACGCTGAAGAAACAAGAGCCATCCTCCTATCCCGATGCCTCCTTCATGAACGATCCCAAGCTCAAGGACGAAGGCAAGAAGTGGATTCGCCATTTCGGTTGCGCCGGCTGCCACGAAATTTCCGGCCTCGAAGACGAAGGCCGTATCGGCACCGAACTCACGACCGAAGGCAGCAAGCCCATCGAGCGTTTGGATTTCGCGCTGTTTACAGAAACCGCCCAGCGCGGCAACTTCGAACCCATCACCGATGCGGAAGACGTCGCGCGTCTGCCCGAAGGCCCTGCCAAACTCCCCTGGTACAACCAAAAAGGATTCTTCGAGCACAAGCTCGCCGAACCCAACATCTGGGACAAAGGAAAAATAAAGCCCGAAACGGAAAAGCTGCGAATGCCCAACCTGCACCTCACCAAGGAACAGGTTCGCGCACTCACCACCTTTCTCCTCGGCAGCCAGGAAAATCCACTTCCTCCGAGTTATCGGTACCGCCCGGAAGACTACCGCCGCGATATTCAAGAAGGCTGGTGGGTGGTCAAAAAATACAACTGCATGGGCTGCCACCAATTAATTCCTGGCCAGCGAACTTCCCTGATGTCCATGGCGCGTTACAAGGACGCGCAGGAACAGCTTCCTCCCAAGCTGCTCACGGAAGGCGCGCGTGTCGAACCCGAATGGTTACTGCATTTCTTGAACAATCCTTCGCTCACCGATAAAGACACCAACCGCAACGGTGTGCGCTCCTATCTGCAAGTCCGCATGCCGACTTTCTCCTTCTCCGAAAACGAGCTCGGCAAACTCGTGCGCTTCTTCCAGGCGCTTTCGCGCCAGCCCTTCCCGTACATTCCGCAAGAGCTTCCGGTCCTGACCGCCAAAGAAACGGACATGGCGCGCAGCCTCTTCAGCAGCACCGCCGCGCCCTGCTTGAAATGCCACGCCACCGGCGATCCGGCCCACGATAAATTCGCCACCGCGCCGAATTTCTTGCAAGCCCGCGGCCGCCTGAAACCCGATTGGATGGAGCGCTGGATCATTGATCCGCAAGCCATCAGCCCGGGCACCTCCATGCCTTCGGGCTTGTTCAAGCGCGACAACGGCCACTGGGTTTTCTCCGGTCCAACGCCCGCTTCCTTCCAGAGCTATGATAAGGATCAAACCAAACTCCTCGTGGATTACATTCTCCAGCTCACCCCCGAGGAACAGCGAAGAGTGGGAGCGGCCATGAGCCACGCGCGCGCAGCAAATGGCGGCGCGTCAACCAGCAGCAAATCCGGCGGCGGCTCGGGCGGCGCGTCCAAATAGATTTTTGTGAGTTTTCAAAACTCAGGAGAGGTAGCACAAAAAATGAATGCGAAAACCTGGATGAAACTTTGTTGTATGACGGCACTGCTCGGGCTCCTCATCGCAGGCTGCGGCAATAAGGAACCCGCCGCAGAACAGCCCGCGGCACCCGCCGCATCTTCCGCCCCCGCTGCGACGCCCATTGATCCTGCTACGGCCGCCAGCGTCAGCGGCACCGTGAAGCTTGACGGCGCCGCTCCCAAAGCCGCCACGATTGACATGAGCCAGGATCCCGCCTGCAAAGGCACAAACACGGCCGAAAACGTTATGGCCAGCGGCGGCCATCTCTCTAACGTCTTCGTCTACGTGAAGGAAGGCCTGGGCAGCCGCACGTTCGACGCTCCCGCCGCCGTCATCACCCTCGATCAGAGCGGCTGCAAATATCATCCCCACGTGCTCGGCGTCATGACCGGCCAGACCATCAAGATCGTCAACAGCGATCCAACCACGCACAATATTCACCCTACGCCGAAAGACAACCGCGAGTGGAACGAGTCACAACCGCCGCAGTCCGCGCCGCTCGAAAAGACCTTCGCCCGCGAGGAAATCATGCTGCCCGTCAAGTGCAACCAGCACCCCTGGATGCGCATGTTCGTCAACGTGGTAAAGAGCCCGTTCTACTCGGTCACCGGACCAGACGGAAAGTTTGAAATCAAGGGCCTGCCGCCCGGCGATTACACCATCGCCTTCGTCCAGGAGAAACTCGGCGAACAAGACGTCAAGGTGACCCTGGCCGCCAAAGACACAAAAACCGTAGACGCCACCTTTAAACCCTGATGTTAGCAGTCTCTGTTTGTGGTGGCGCAGCATGCTGCTCCACTCTCAACAGCCACGTCTGTAGTAATTGGCTAGCGTGGTGAATCAAGGCAAGGCCAAGTCTTGGGTTTGCGAGAACGCGGCAGAAGATTCAGGAGCAAATACACAGTCTCTCGGCTCATACTGAGAACTGGCCACTGACAACTATTTTCTGAGGAGGTCCATTGCTCCCTTTGATGCTCCTAGTCTCCGTTCTGCTCGGCCTTATCCCCCTCGCGGGCATCGCCTGGATCATTGTCAGCGGAACCATCACCACCGTCGACGGCCTCTTCGAGAGTTTGATCATGCTGAGCATCTCAGGAATCTTTTTCCTAAATGTCCTCTGGGAGCTTCGCGACCACGGCTTCCTGGGAAAACCCAAAGCCGAACCCGCAAGCGCGAAGCCCGCTCCGCCGTCAGACGAGAGTTAGCGGCCCGGGAAGACATGGCAAGTTCACTCTCCTCTTCTGAAGCCGGCGATCAGCCGCAAATTATCGCGGGAAATTCCTCCACTCAAACCTCGCCGCATCACAAAATGTCTCCGCGCAATCGCGCGCTCTTCTTCCTCACCGCCTGGCTCATCGTCCTCATGCCCTTCCTCTTCTGGTGGAACACCTGGTTCGGCCGCCACCTCTCCGACAAACAAATCACCGAATACCTAAGCGACGAGAAACATCCGCGGCACATCCAGCACGCGCTCGTGCAACTCGGCGAACACATGACCCATCACGACTCTGCCATCGTTCCTCTGTATCCAGATCTGATCCGCCTCTCCACCCATCCCGTCGAGGAAGTCCGCAACACTGACGCCTGGGTCATGGGCCAGGACACCTCCGGCCCCGGCTTCCACGAAGCGCTCTTGAAAATGTTGAGCGATCCTTCCGCGATGGTCCGCGGAAATGCCGCGCTCTCTCTTGTACGCTTCGGCGACGCCTCCGGCCGCCCTCAAATCGTCGCTCTCTTGCAACCCGCAAAACTCACCGCCCCCACCGCCGGCCGCGTCACGGACACCGACAAAGCCGGCACCGCCATCCATCAAAACGGTCTAATCGCAAAGATTCAGAACGGCGAGCAAATCAGCGAAGTCCGGACACCAATCAGCGGGCGCATTCGCTCGCTTTCCGCCGCACTAGGAACGAATGTGGCCACCGGAAGCGAAATCGCCACCGTAGTTCCCGGCGACGAACAAGTCTGGGAAGCTCTCCGCGCGCTCTATCTCATCGGCCAGATGGACGATCTCCCCTCCATCCGCGTCTACGAACGTGAACTCCCCGATATCTCCGACCGCGTCCGCCAGCAGGCCCTCCTCACCGAAAAAGCCATCCGCGACCGCGCTGCGCGCTAACCCATTCGGAGCTGCGATTACGCCAAAACAGCACATCCCGCGTGCGGGCTGCGGGTCAGTTTCTGTTTGGCAACGTTTAGGAGGACTCTGAGCCATAATTTCCGAGTTACCGACAGGCCAGTCACCGATGATCCGGTCGGATGGCACGTAACTACAGATCTCGAAAGCAGAAAGTGGAGCGATGATGAAAACGGAATTGCTGCGATTCAACGGCGCGATCGGGCGGGATCCCGCCATCGATGCGTGGATGAAAGAGCATGCAGGTGAATTGGGAGCCATCGCGCATCGGTGGTTTCAGGTGATGCGAAAATGCGGGGACGAAGTCCGGGAGCTCTTGCATGACGGCTGTCCGGTTGCGTGTTTGGGAGATGCTCCCTTCGGTTACGTCAATGTATTCACTTCGCACGTAAGCGTGGGATTCTTTCACGGCGCAACGCTGCCGGATCCGGCCCGCTTGTTGCAAGGCACCGGCAAGTTCATGCGCCATGTGAAGCTGAAACCGGGGACGCCCACAAACGCCGCAGTGCTAAGCAGCCTCATCAGTGCAGCGTACTCGGATATAAAGGCGCGCGTCGAGAACGGCTAGGTCAAAAGCCGTTCCGGGCTAGTCGCTTAGTGTTTGCGAGAATCCGGATCGGATAAGTCTGCAGATTATATGGTCGCAGAAAAAAGCTGAGCCGGTGCACCGCCCGGCTCAGCCACTTTTTTGCAAACTCTTTCTACCTTTTATCTGTGGTCGTCATCACCATGTTCTTTGGGAGCGAGCGCTACCCCGCGAAAAACTTCGCCCGCCTTTGCCGAGCGAAGTGTCACGAAGTGGCCCACTCGATCATCTCGGTCATGGTCACCAGCGCCGGTCGGTAAAGTTGTGGCATCCGGCTGGTCCGTGACCTTTACCAGTTTGTTCGGATCCGCGCCCATATCGCCGTTTGCGCTAATCGTCGAAGTAATCAAATAGATGGTTACCGTGCCGTCATGGTTGTGCTGTCCGGTGATGTTTCGGCATCCTCCCGTTGCGGGATTTATCGCTGGCGGATAATTCTCAACGCCGTAAGGAACACCGATATTCAATCCATCTTGCAGCACGTAGAGCATGGTCCACGTTCCGTTCACCAAACTCCACTTCTGCAAGCCGGCCGTGGCCAACGACTGCGCGTCCGCCACATTTCCATTCACCGCGGGCGTCACCAGCGTTCCGTCTCCTTCGTCACAAACATACAATGTAGTCTCGTTGGCGAACCAAATCCCGAATGGAAACGATGTCGAAGTGCTCGCCAAAGTGTTGGGGAATCCCGGCAGAATCGTAATTGGTACCTTTGCAAGATCCGCCGCGCTTCCCGTTGGCAGTGTGCCTGCGGTTCCCACTTGATACACGGTGTTGATGCCATTCCCACCGCTGCCCTTGGTGATGTACATCGTGTTGTGGAAGATGGTCATCCCGCGGAAGTTCGTATCTTTGCCCGGTTTGTCCGACCCGAACAGCAAGCGCCCGATCATGCCGACGTTCGGCGGCACCGGCGGCGTCCCGCCAGGCACGAGAGTTTCTGCGCCCGTCCCATTTATAAGATCAACCCCAATCGGCGTAATCGGGAGCTGCTTTTTGGACAGGTTCCCGCTGTTGTCGTTCCCCACCATGTAGTACATGCCGTTCGCGCCCTTCGTCGCCGCGCGCCCGTTATCTCCGCTGTACGCGTTTCCGTCGGTGATACTCAAATGACCGCCCGCGTCCACTTCTGCGACGGCCCGGTAGTACGCCGTGGGCGTAACCGGAGTACTCAGAAAACTTGAAATGACGGAATTCGTTGGATCGCAGATTCCCGGCGTACTGGAAGCCGATACGTCGATCAAGTTTGGCGCGGTCGGAGAAACCGGAAAGCCTCCACAGCCCGGTCCGCCATGGTAGCCCATGAACGTGATGGACCTCCCGTCAACCGAGCGGTTCAGCGCCAGCTCTGACTTGGAGCTGAAGCTGGTCACAATCCGGTCGCTCGGAATCGGCAGAGTTCCCAAGAGCCGTCCATCGGTGGAGAGGTTGTCCAGGAAGATCGGTGAACTAACACCAAAACTCCCGTCGGAACCGGAGTTGTTCCAAACGTTGTGCGAATCGTTAAGATTCGGCGCTTCCCCGTTGTCGGTGGCGACTCCGCACGTCACCGTTACGTTCGTCGTGCCGCCAGCGCTGAGTGGCACCGCAACAACCGTACTTCCGTTCGGCCCGCCCGCGCATCCCCGCGGCAACACCTCGCCAATCGTTACGGTTGCGGCCGTTCCTTCGTACACGCTGCGGCTCAACACGAGGCTACCGTCTCTGAATTCAAAATGATCGGAACGCCCACGTTCCCCATCTCCTTGGGCGAGCAATCCGACGGCGGTTCCCCCAAATACAAGACATACTAATACTGCGGCTGGAAAAATTTTCTTGTTCAAGCGACCCTCCTACGGGCCTGTCAAATTCACACGTCTGCCCGCAGGACGGATTAAAGCTCCGCTAAAATCCCATCAATTACTGATAAACTAGCGACTCTCGGACTTTTCCGGGCGCGACGCACCCCCTCGCGTCGCTCCAGGCCGTAGGCCCCGCCCAGTGGCTCCTCTTCGGCCAGTTCCTGATCAGGTCGGTACAGGCGCTCCCCGGCAATCCGGACGGTGCCGTTTTGGAACAACCTGGCCCTCGGTCCATCTGACGTACCCTTTGTCACCGCCGGTAAGCTTCCTTAGGGCTCGCGGTGTGGGCGAGCCGAGGAGGGGGCGATGTTCCGCATGCGAATCCTTATTCTTTTGGGCCTTTCTTTTCTGGCGGCCTCAGCCGCTTGGGCTGACGACGTCGGCTTCGTTGACTGCTCCAGCCATTCCGAAGGCACTCCCGTTTTCGGCAAGCCCAGGAAGTCTCCCGACGTCGTGGCAACCGTGCCCTGCGGCGAGCGCTTCACCATCCTGGTCTACGGCTTTGTTTTCTCTCAGATTCAAACGAGCGATGGAAAAGTGGGCTACGTCTATTCGAGCATCATTGCACTCGATCGTAACGCAACATCCGTCCAACGCACGGGCTCCGTCCAAATGGCTTCCGTCAAAACCAAAATCCCTAGCACAGCCACGCCCGTTGTGAAGTCGAATCCGCCCGCGCAGCCTCAGCCCGCACCGGCGCAAGTAGCCGCAACGCAATCGTCCCCGGCGCAAGCGTCCGCCCCTGCCACGCCTGCAGCCACCTCGTCTGCGTCCGTTTCCACGGCATCCGGCTCGAGCACCGCGGAAACCACTCTGAGCTCCGCGCCATCCGCGCCCGCGCAACCTCAACCCGCCTCAGCTCCATCGGCTTCGACGCAACCAGTTTCGGCGCAACCTCCGGCCCCGTCTCAGCCGGCCGCGGCACCAGTCTCCGCCCCCGCTCCGCCCGCTCCCGCGTCGAATCCTCCAGAGCCGGCCGCAACCATCGCGCAGCCATCTCAGCCAGCGGCCACGCAACCGCAACCGGATCCCGCGCCCGCTCCTGAGCCCGCCGCTACACCCATCCGGCCGGCCAGCTCCCCAACGAGCTGGGAAAAACCTCTTCCGAGCGTTCGAACGGCACCTTTGATGGAATTCTTTGGCGGCTACTCGTTTGCGCGTTTGGTCGGCGGCGGCTCCAGTAGCAACCTCAATGGCGCACTGGGTTCGTTCGGATGGAGTTTCAAACCGTGGTTACAACTTACCGCGGACACCAGCTACAACGTCGTCACCATCAGCGGCACCAAGTATGTTCTCTATGGAAATCATTACGGTCCGCGCTTTTTCCGCCGCGGGCGAAATCGCTGGGGCATAACCCCGTTCGCCGAAGCCCTCGTTGGCGGCTCGCGTCAGGACACCTCAATCAGCGGCACCAGCGGCTACAACACTTCGAGTAACTGTCTCTCGTACAAAATCGGCGGCGGCCTGGATATTCACCCTTCCCGCCACTGGGACATCCGCGTCTTCGACGTGGACTACTACCGCACCGCGTTCGGCACCAACGCCCATCAGAACAACTACTGGGCCTCCGCCGGCGTCGTCTTCCGTCTTTTCGGAGGCCGCGAGTAACCGCCACCGGCGCGTAATCACGGCTGGAGGCGGTCCCTCTAGAGCCACCTCTTCTCAGCGCCCTTTCATGTGCCGCTCCAGCGCTTTCATTCCCTGGTGCGCCTTGATGGACCACGACACCGCTACGAGTGCCAGCGAGGACAATAGCGCCCCCGCCAGAATCCCTTCCTCCGCATTCGGACCGGAATCGTGCAAGGACTGCTGCAGCAAATAACTGCCGGCCACCAGGAGGATGACCGCCAGGCACATATTGAAATACTTCCCCTTCTTCAAGACGGCCGCTCTTTGATTGCCGCCAGAATCTCGTGAACGTTGCTCGCTTCGAGCCGCTCGTCGCGTCGCAAGCGGAGCAGCTCCTCTTCCGTAACCACGCAATCCGCCACACTGAAGAGCAGCGTGCCGTCCCGCCGGCGGTACGGTCCGCTCACCGCAATCCCGCGAGTTCGCATCGTTTGCACAGCGGAATTTAGGACTCTGCGCTGCTTCCGGTAGGCGAGAATACCCATGGCACGTCCTTGGGGAAGGTCACCCCAAGTCTCCCCTCACCGAGCCGGACGTAGCAAGAGAAGTACGTGCAGCGTGCTGTCCAAGTGATAACCTGCAATTGGAAAGTGCTATAATCCGACGCTTGAACCGCGTCCCCTACGCTTGCGCCTCTTCCATAGGAGGCGGTAATCGGCATGAGTTCGAATGCTAAAACAAGCACCCCTCATCCTGCCAATTGCATCAGACATTCGTATGATTGCAACCACTCCCAATCCTAGTCTTACTCCGCGCAGTATACTGGCGGCTTGGTGGAGGATTTTGAGTGGTAAGGTCCCCATGCTGTCCATCGAGATCACTCGGGAGTGCCCGCTCACATGCCCGGGTTGCTATGCCTATGGTGAGACGCACCTGGGCGGCGAAGTCACCCTGCGCGAACTAAATGACTTACGCGGAGAGGCGCTGGTTGATGGTGTCCTGGGACTCGTGAAAAAGCATAAACCTCTCCATGTTTCCTTGGTGGGCGGCGAGCCTTTGGTCCGCCATCGCGAGTTGAGCCGGATTCTCCCCGCCCTCAGTGAGTTGGGCGTGTTCACGCTCGTTGTTACCAGCGCTGTAATTCCCATCCCGCCGGAGTGGATGAACATCCCTCGTGTACGAGTGGCCGTCTCCGTGGACGGCCTTCCCGAGCACCACGATATTCGGCGCAAGCCCGCGACCTACGAGCGCATCCTCAAAAACATCGAAGGCCGCGAGGTCAACATCCACTGGGTCATTACCCGCCCCATGCTGGCGAGGCCCGGCTACCTCGAGGAGTATATCTCCTTCTGGAACGCACGCCCGGAGATGAATAGCCTCTGGGTTAGCGTTTACACTCCTCAGCTTGGCGAACAAAGTGCCGAAATGCTGACGTCGGAGGATCGCGAAGTCATGGCGCGCCAATTGATTTCCTTGCGTCGCCAATATCCAAAACTTCTGCTTACCGAGGGCATGATACGGGCTTTCGTTCGTCCTCCCAACAATCCAGAGGATTGTCTGTTCTCCAAAATGTCAGCGAATTATTCGGCCGATCTGCAAAGCCGCGTGGAGCCGTGCGTTTTTGGGGGCGCGCCCGATTGCTCGCAGTGCGGTTGTGCGATCAGCAGCGCGCTGCACTGGATTCGGACCATCAAGCTGGCGGGTCCCGTTAGGATCGATCATTTCGTGCGGGGTTCGATCGGAGTCGGTTTGTTGGCGAACCGCGTTCGAGCGCACTCCTTACGGCCTTCGCGGTGGCCGTCCGGCGCGGCAAAACCGAAGCCTCCGGCCGATCTCGTGCAAATCCAGTCCTGAGGGTACGGCGCCGGAACTTCGCCGTCGCACGCGCTTCGGCTACTTCTCGACCAGAATCACGCCCAGTCCGATCGTCTTTCGCTTGCGCTCCGGATATTTCGCCCGCGCCTTCTCTGCCTGCTCCTTCGTCTCGAAGGGCTTCGACAGCGGCGTGAATTCACCGGCGATATGCGTGTACAGCAGCCACTTCTCGATTGCTTTGGTCATTCCAGTCTTATAGCACGGACCTTGGTTCGCCGCTACTCACTCTTCGCCACACTCACTCTTCGCCACCAAAGGTGCGGCGCTCGGGCGGAAATCTTCGAGCGTCAGGGTACCGGATTTGGTATCATTCCGGCCACGGACGACCCCGCCCGCCTTTGTAACCCCTCGGAGGCTGCTCGCATGTGGGAAGATAGCCGTTATTTTTGGGTCGTACCTTGCAAGAACTATTGGTTCCACATGCGGAAGAATCTGTTTTTCCGGCACAGGATACTGCTCGCCGAAACGGACGCCATTACGCCTCGCCCTGCCATCGATCAGCGTTTCACGGTCCGGTGCGATCTGTGCGGCAGAGAGTATCTCTATAAACCATCCGAGGTGCTGCGATCCGAGCTAGAGCCTCCCGAGTCCTTCACACCACATCCACTGTTTCGGGACGAAGGCTCAGGCGCCCATGCCGCCATCGCACGGCCTACGACGCCTGTTTCGCGGGGCGATTCGCGTTCTTGAGCAGCTTCCGTTGACCTTTCTCGTATTTCGCCGCTGCTTTTCGTTGCTTCTTATCTTCTCTCTGCTGCGCCTTCGCTTGAGCTTTCTGTTGCGCTCTGCGGTATTTCTCGAGTGCCTTCTGCTTCTTGTGCTCGTCCTTCTCGGACTGGCTCGAATCGTCTGTGAGACTGACGCTTCGAGCCCCAGCCGGCGCCGACGATCCAGTCAAAACAACCAGCAGTGCGAGTACAGCAATTCCTTTCATGTGGACTTCCCCTTCGACTACCTACGCTTCCCTCTATTTATCATAAATCTTTCCGCTTGCCGAGGTCGGCGAGACATGCTGCAGTCATTAACCCTCTGAACTTATGAATGCAAAAACTGCCGCCGGCTTGACAACGTGCCCCCGCGTGCGCCACCCATCCCTATAAAGAAAGCCTTTTTCTGTTACGCCTTCTTGCCGTACACTTCCTTTTTCCGCTCCTGGAGGCACAGTGGGCCCTTTCTTCCGTGCCCTTTGGGTTTTCTCCGCTTTTCTATTAGCGACTACCGTTCCCTTGCGCGCCCAGGACATGCCCCTGCGCGTGGAAGCGCTCAGACTCCTGAATCACGCAAACGCGGTCAGCCGCTCGACCCGTGTCCTGCCTAACCGCCAACTGGAAGTAACGTTTCGAGCCTTCCGCCTTGACGGAACAACCAAGGAAGGTACGTATAGCGTCATTTACACGGTCGATAGCGAGCGGTACGAGACACATTTTGGAGAGTACAACGCCATCAGCATTCATCTCCCGGACAAGATTGTGCAAAACGGCTACACACCCCCTCCGATGGAAGCACTAGAAGTGAGGTCACTGAGTCCGATCGACGTCAACCAATTCGATGAGTCAGACATAATCAATGCGATCACGCCGGCAACGCAGTTTGGCCGCCGCGCCAAATGCATTCAGTTTGAAACCGTCGTAGGACGAGCGCACCAGTCCAATGAAGTCTGTGTGGATGAAGAGCAAGGCACGATCCTGAGCAGACACGTTGGGGACGAGATTGTCGAGTACACGGACTATTTTTTGTTTGAGGGCGTCTTATACCCGGCCCACATGCGCCACTACATCAACGGCAAGCTCCGTATGGAAATCGCGCAGAAGTTTACGGTTATCGATGGCCCAATCGACTGGGCGGCGCTGACCCCGCCGAATGCTGTAACGCTACTGCCTTGCACGCAGTATCGGCGCCCCATCGCACAGTCGACGCCGCAGCCCCCCACGGCAGGAGTTGGACCGTGGTATGACGTGCAGGTCCATGTCACGATCGGAGAAAATGGCCGCATTCGCAATGCGGCCGTTCTGCCCGCCGGGAGAGCCGATCTGGAGCAGCGAGCCATCGAGATCGTGTCGGGATGGGTTTACTCGCCCCCTAGCTGCGACGGAAAACCGATTCCGGTGAACGCCACCCTCATTGTTCATTTCCCGCCGCCATAACTGGCGGGTGAGTCAGCCTTCAAATCGCAGCATTATAGAAGCCGAAGGGCCCTTGCTTTATGAAGTGAAGGAATGTCCATTGGCTGCCGCCTTCTTCCCTTTCCCCCAGCGCTTCGGAACAAAGAGCATGCACGAGCAGTAGCCTTTGCGCTTGCCCGGCGCCTGGCAGGTATACCGGACGGCGACATGCTTGCTGGCGGAGTGGCCGCACATGCAAAGTTCTTGCCCAGGCCTGATAAAGCCATTCGCCGGCCGGCCTTTCAATTTTCCCCCGCTCATCGTGCCACGCCCCCCCCACGCATTTCCACAGATGAACTCGAAACAACACTTTCCTTCGCGGCAAATTCACCCGCCTCCCACATTTACCCTTAGAGCGCCGAGAAGTTCCCGCAATTTCAGGGGTGTTGGCTGAGCCAGGCTTTTGACAGCAATGGAATGGGAGAGCTTAGCGCAGAACAAGAGGGGCAGGAGGGGCACGCCGTGCCCCTCCGAAGGGAGAAGAGAGATTTCATCCCGCGAGAAGCGCGGGATGGAGAGGAGGTCTCACATTCGTTCGAAATGACGGGCTTGGATGGGCGCGGTCAAAAAAAATGCTGGAGGGGGACACGGGACTACTGGCGGAAGTAGAGGAGGGGGATCAGGTAGAAGAGGACGGCGCAGAAGGCGGCGAGGGCGGCGAGGATGCCGAGCCAGGCGAACACGAATTGGCGTTCGTTTTCGCCTGGGGGAGGCGAGGAAATGCCAAAGATTAGGTGGAAACCGCGGAAGAGTTTGGCGAGAAATGGGATCACGACGCCCTCCCTAGGAGGATAGATGCAGGCGGGCGTTCAGTACGACATGGGGCCGACTTCTTTTTCGACTTCGGCGATGTCCACCATGACGATGGCGTCCCAGGGGCAGCCATCGAGGAAGCAGCCGTCGGGGCCCTTGCTGAGGCACTTCTTGCAGCCGATGCACTGAAGTGGATCGATCTGGATGCGGCCGAACGGCGGATTGTCCTCGTCGGGGACCCAGAACATGCAGTCTTCGACCGGGCAGTATTCGACGCAGGCGGGCGAGCCTGCGCAGCCGGTGCAGCATTCGGTGATGACGGCGAGCTCTTTGGGTTTTTTCTTGCGCGCGGTGGAAATGCCCTTGGAGCGCGGCTCCTGCTTCAGCTCGTCGGGCACCAGTCCAGGGGCTTTGGTGACTACCTGCTCGGGGGCCATGGAGCTGGATTATACCTGCGAATTCCTTGATTGGGAATGCGCCATTTGTCACAAAATGCGGGGCGATCGGCTGCAACCGGCTACATCTCGTGATAGTTGAGGAGGACGACGCCGATCAGCATGATGCATGCGGGCCACAAGCGGGCCACGAGGTGGCGCGTTTGATTTTCCGAGGGCAGGCGCAGCTCCAGCCAGCGCGACCATCCGGCGGCCACGGCCAGAATCGCGAGTGGGATGTGGCTGAGCTCGGCGAGAACTTCTTCTTTGATGTTGCCGAGGCTGTGCGAATGCGTGAGCAAGAGCGCGCCGGAAACGGCGACAAGCAGCGGAAAGACGAGGCGGATGTTGGCGGAGGCTACGCGGCCGGTCTGCACGCGCCACTCGAAAACCGCGAGGGCGATGACCAGCACGACGAAGATGCGATGCATGAGGACTTCGGGATCGGCCATGGTGACCCAAAATCCGTTGGGGCCGAGCGGCCAGACTTCGGGGTCGCTGCGCAGAAAAAGAAAAACGGCGAGGCCGAAAAAGGCGAGGGGCCAGTTGCGCGCCCAGGAAACGCGGCCGGCTTGCGCGAGCAGGGCGAGGAGTCCGACGGACAAAACGATGATGCCGGCCCAGTGATGATTGTATTCGGACCAGGCTTTTTCCGCGGGCGTGTTGGGGCGCGTGCCGGCCTGGCCGGGGACGAAGGATTCGGTGGCGAGCGAGCCGGAGTCGAAGGCTTTTTTCTCGGCGGCGTAGATGTCTTCGGGGAGTTCCTGCATGGTGGGGCTGCCGAGGCGCGGCGCGCGCGGCGCCATGCGCGCGAAGATTTCGACGGCGGAGACGCGATCGTTGGTGAGATCGGCGGCGGGTGGAAGCGAAGTCAGCGAAGCGGCGGTGAGAATGACGGTGATGCCAATGCCGATTTCCGCTTCGCCGAAACGCTTGAGGCTGGAGAGGATGCTGCTGGAGGAGCCTGCACGGACAAGTTGATAGTTGAGCGCGCCGAGAAGTAAGAGCACGCCGAAGAGAATCAATTTTGTCGTGACCATCGCGCCGTAGGAAGTGCCGTAGGCGGCGCGGAACGATCCCACGTACGCAAATCCCAAGACAAAACCGGCGGAGGCGAGAACGCAGACGCTGACGAGCGCGAGTTTTGAAAAGCGGGCGCAGAGTTGCCGCGCGAAATCCGTGCTCTGAGTGCTCCGAATGGCGATGAGCAAATATGGCAAACCACCGAGCCAGGTGGCGGTGGCGGCTTGATGAAGGGCGGTGAAGGCAACTAGTGGGGCGCGATAGTCGAGGCGGGCCATGGCGTGGCTGGTCATCACGGAAGAGGCGATGACGGCGGCGGCGGGAAGGAGGAGGAGCGCGGAGCTTCGCGAGGGGTCCGCGTTCGAAAGCGCGGCAATGGTCAGAGCCGAGGCAATGCCGAGGAATCCGGCGAGGACATAATTTGCGCCGCTTACGTCAGCAAGCGTCATGTCCGCGGACTGCATGAGGATCAGAGAGTTTGCGAGAACGTACGCGATTTGCATGGCGACGAGGGCTAAGGCGGAGCGGCGGATCCAGCGGAGGCAGGAAGTTCTGAGGGCGCTCGAATCTGGGCTCGAAATGTCGTTCGAATGTTTGTTCGAATCGCGGGCGACGAAAAGCAGGAAGACGATGCCGCCTACGGTCAGCGATTGGAAGGTGAGCGTGGCGCCGCGGAATAACACGGAAAGGAAGCCGAAAATTTGGAGGAGGCGGGCCATTAAAATAAATCAGGTACGCGCAACGGTGAAAGGGATTTCGCCGCGCGTGATGTGGCCGTCGGAGGCGAGCGCTTGCCAGCGGAGGCGGTAGTCGCCGGGGGCCAAGCCGCTGGCGCGCGCGGAGAGCGTGTCCGCGGGAGAATCCTTGGCGAGCTCGAGTGGAGTCGTGGTGCCGTCGGGGCGAACGAGAGTGAAGCGCGAACGGCTGGCATCAATTCGAACGTTGAAGCGCAGTTTGATGGGAACGTCGGGGCCCGCGACGGCGGCATTCAGCGACGGACTGGATTCCAAGAGGACGGCGTGCGCGGCGGCGGAAGCAACCAGCAGCAAAAGCGCGGCGGTCACAAACAAAATGGGGGTGAAGCATTTGCGGCGAACTGAGTACATACCCTTCCTCTGCGGCCCGGTGCGGCGAAAAGCTGAGCGAGACTTTGGATTAGACGACCCGGAGAAAATTATACCGAAGCGCGGGCGGATTGCTAAAGCAATCCAGCGGAGGTGCCAAGACAGAGAAATTTCGTTCGAATGCGGATAGCCGTTGGAAACTGTCTGAGATTGTCTCGCGCGGAGCCCGGAAAGCTATTCCTGCGAGTTGATTTCGTTGGAATGATTCCAGTCGATGGTTGGATCCAGAGCGGGATCGGAAGCGGGATCGAATCCGCCTTCCTTAGGGGTGGTCTTGTCGGCCTTTCGCTGCGTGCGCTTCTCTTCCTTCATCTTGCGCTTTTCGATGCGCTTCATTTCTTTTTGACGCTTCTGGAATGTCGTTGTCATAGGACTCCTCGACAGCAAAGTGCGGAGCCGGCTGGGCCGGGACCGTGCGACCATTTCTATGAAAAAAGTTTACCAGCGCGGTTCGCGGGGTTGCCGCGCGGATTCGCGGTAATCCTCGTTCGAAAACCGATCGCGTCCGCCGCCGCCCTTACCACGACCGCCGCTGCCGCCGCCCGGACCGCGGCCGCCGCTCGGACCGCTAAAATTCCTGGGGCCGCGCGGGGCGCCACCTTCGCCCTTGGGGCGCGCTTCATTGACTTTCAAATTGCGCCCGCTGAGTTCCTTGCCATCGAGCGCAGTCATGGCTTGCGCCGCTTCCGCGTCGTTGGGCATTTCCACGAAAGCAAAACCGCGCGCGCGGCCGGTTTCGCGATCCATGGCCATGTGCACGCGAGTGACCTGGCCGAACGGGGCGAACAGCTCGCGCAATTCGCTTTCCGTAGTCTGGAAGCTCATGTTGCCGACAAACAAACTCTTCATCTTGGTTCTCCCTGTACTCTTCGAAGCACCACGAGTGCAGGAGCTCGGCGGACCGCCGCTTCCCAGACACTACGGGACGTTGCCCTAAATTGGCGCCTAAATTGGCTGAAGTCGGTGGAGGGAGGGCTGCAAGGCACACCCTTCAAGGAAGTCAGGCAATCCTACTTCGGGAGTCTACCGACTGACAGTAGCACATTTTGGGGTAAATATCCGTTGGTCATTTTCTCGGGCACCTGTTGACTCTCAGAAGCTCAGCTTCAGGGCAACTTGCGAAACACGTCCTGGCTGTGACTTGAGGATTTGTCCGAAGGTGGAATCATTGATGTTTCCGTCCACGGAATTCGCGCCGTCGAACTGTGCGTGGTTGAAAGTGTTGAAGGTCTCGAGACGAAGTTCGAGTGAGGCGGATTCCGTGAGTGTGGTGATTTTGCGGAGAGCCATATCGTAATTGTCTATGCCGGGCCCGTAAAAGAAACGGCGGGAAGAATTACCAAAGGTGCCCAGAGCGTTCGGGGTGAAGAGCGCGGTGTTAAACGCAAGCGGGTTGTTGCGCGGATTGCCATTGATGTTCAAAGTTCCCAGGCTTGGGTTGTAGTTCGGCAGATCGATGCTCACGCTGTTTACGCCGTTATTTTGTACCTGGACCAGAGCGTTGTCTCCGAAGCTCTGAAAGGTGACTGGCAAGCCCGTAGCGTAGCGCGTAACACCGGAAATCGTCCAACCGTGGGTCAGGCGGTTGGAGGAGCGGAACATCTTTTCCAGCGGAAGCTCATAGTTGTAGCTGAAGACGAAGTTGTGCTTGAGGTCGAAAGCGGAGATGGCATTCTCCTTGCGGAAATTAAAGGGATTTACCTGCTCCTGGATGCTGGAGGCCCAATCCATGGACTTGCCGTAGGTATAGCTTGCCAGGAACGTGAGTCTTCCAGCCGTTCGTTTGAGGGACGTTTGGAGGCTGTTGTAGTTGGCGTTTCCCATGTTTTGATAGACCGCATCCGTGCCGATGCTGTTCGGAAACGGGAAGCGGGTCCCGTTGACGATTGTTCCGTCGGCCCGCGTGTAGACATTGTTTTCACCGAACGGTCCACAGGTGGGAGTGCCCGGCGCTACGTCCTGCGGCTGGCTCAAGCCAAGACACAGAGCGGGATTTCCCGGGTTCACGTCGTGAACGGCCAGCAAATGCCGGCTGAGAGAGCCAATGTAGCCGACGCTGAAAAGCATGTTGGAGCCAAGCTGCCGCTCAATCGTCAAGTTAGAAGACATCGTGTATGGCGTCTTGTTATGGGGATAGACGCTTCCAGCGCCGCTGATGGGCGTGTAGCGTGACCAGTCCACGTTCGAATCGGGATTGCTCGGAGACACGTTGTATGGTGGAACGTTGACCGGAAACTGCTGAATGAAGTTTGTCCCGGTCAGCGCACCGACAAATGGCGTGGCCATTACCGGCGCTTCCGGACTCGTGTACGTCAGTCCGTACGGTGGATTGCCGGTGGGGTAGGCCACTGTTAGACCTTCGACGGCAGTAAAGAAACGGCCGGCGCCTGCGCGGATGCTGGTTTTGCCGGGTCCGCCCGTCAGTTTGCGGAGAAATCCATTGGACCAATTCGGCGCGTAAGCGATCCCCACCCGCGGCGAAAAATTATCGAGCGGCGACGGCGCGATCGCGGCGGGAATGTGGGAGCCGTTTGGCAAGGGGTCACCCGGCACCAGATAGCCAAGGGGAGCGCCCGGAAACGTTTTTGACTGCACGCCTTGAACGAAGGTGGTGGTCTGATGATGCTTTTCCGCCCAGGGGGTAATGTAGTCCGAGCGGAGTCCATAGTTGATAGTGAGATTGGGCCGGACGCGCCAGCTATCCTGCGCGAAAATACCGCCGTTTGCGGCGCTCTCGTAAAAGGCGGGGGAAGATTGTTGCGAATAAAAATCGGGAAGTCCGAGCAGGAAGTCGGCAAAGCCATTGCCGGTGGATTGCGCGCCGCTGCCAAAAAATGAAAACGTCCCGTTGGCAACCAAATCGGGATTCTGTTTCACCTTGTACCAAATGTATTCGAAACCTGTCTTCAGCGTGTGCTTGCCTATTGCCTTCGAGACGGTGTCGCTCGCATCGAAGGTATTGTTGACCTGGGCCACAAAGAATGGTTCCGTCCCGGTGGTGAACGAGTTGAAGTACAGAGTTTCCACGCCAGCGAACTCCGGTGCGCCCTGAACGATGCCCTGTCCCCCTGCCGTAATGCCTTGTTGGGCAAGCGTAGTGCCGACTCCTCCTTGGGGAACACCAAGATTGTTGTTCAAGCGCGTTGCGCTAAACCGCGCCTCATTGACGAGTGTCGAGCCAAACGTCTTGGTGTTGCTGAGAACAAAGAGTTGGTCCAGGCCGCTCGAAGTGGCGTCGAAGGCCCCACCATTTGGATTGGGGACCGTGGCGCCGCCGAACGCGGACGGAAACGGATTGTCGAGATTGTATTTGTCGTAGAAATAATAGAAGGAAAAATTTCCAGAATGATTCGTATTCCAATCGATGCGCCCTGCGGCCTTTTCATCGTGAATGGTAAGTGCATGAGAAGCAGACTCGAAATCGTTCGCTCCGGTGTCGGGAGATGGGATGTACTGCAGCATTCTTGCTGCTGGAAGGGCGAACGCCAATGGCGGTATTACGTTTCCCGGGAAAACATTAGAGAAAAGTTCGCCGGCAGTCACCGGGTAGCCCAAAGCGTTTGAAAGTGTCTGGGCCAGAAAGGGACCGTTCACCCGGCCAGTGAAGACTGGGGAATCGGAGAAGTTGCCACTGCGATTCGCCAAGGAAGGCACCGCGACGACTCCAGTATCCTGGCCCTGCTTCGTGTGCTGTCCCTGATAGTCCGCGAAAAAGAATACTCTTTTCTGCCGGATGGGTCCGCCGAGAGTTCCCCCGTATTGATTCTGCTGAAAGACGGAGCGCTCGGAAGAGAAATAGCTTTTCGCATCAAGATCGGTGTTTCGGAAGAACTCGAAGGCGGAGCCGTGGAAGGCATTTGCCCCAGACTTGGTCACAACATTGATCAATCCGCCGCTGTAGTTCCCGTATTCCGCGTCGGTATTGCTAGTCAGGATGCGAAACTCGGCGATGGAATCGAGGTTCGGAATGATGCCCGCCTGCTGGCCAATACCTTCCTGCACGCTGGCCCCATTGAGAGAGAACCCGTTGGCATCCTCGCGCTGGCCGTTAATGGAGAATTGGCCGGTATTGGCGGCCCCCGCGACGGGAACGGTTCCAAACCCGCCGCCCGAGGTGCTGTTTCCCGCTCCGCTGGTTGTAAGCGGTGTGACGCCGACTTGCGTTGCGAACAGGTCGGTGTAACTCCGGCCGTTCAGAGGAATCTCCGTGACTTTCTTGCTTCCGAGGACTTGCCCGAGTTGCGTATCGGTCGTTTCCACCTGCGCGGCATTCTCCGTGACCATGATGGATTGGTCTTGTTCTTTGACTTGCAGCGTCACATCCAGGACGAGGGCGCTGCTGATATCAATGACCAGGCCCGCCTTCCTGTAGTACTTGAACGCATCCGCGCTCACGTCAAGTTCATATTGCCCGACGGACAAAACGGGGAAGGTGAATACACCATCCTGGTCCGTGGTGGTGGTCTGTTTGACTCCAGTAGCCGTATTGGTGACGACGACGGCGGCTCCGGGGATGACCGAGCCCGTTTGATCCCTTACGGCGCCCGTAATTTTTCCTCCGACTTCGGCGCGCGCGGCAAAGGCAACAACGAAAACGACCATCAGTAAAAAAAAGACTCTCTTTTTTGAGCGATGCATGATTCTCTCCCGTGGTTTATTTGTGAATCGGCAGAAATCACTGCTTGTGAATCTCCTCTTCATTTCCTGCAAGAGGATTCTCACCCGTGGCAGTTCCGCAGAATTCCTCTTGCGCTTGCGGCTGGAACGCAGTCATGGCCGGGTCCATCCAGATCGAAACGAGCCGATCTCCTCGGTCGTCGCGAACGGTTATCCAAACGCAGTACAGGGGCGAGCCTGTCTCGGAGTTCCACAGATTGTCCGCAAGATTGCGCATAGTCCCCTCCTTCCGCGAGACACACGTGCACCCATCGCACCGAAACCGGTCTTGCGAAGTTGAAATCAAATTGTCAGGTGAGAAAACTTTGCGGAAGCCGCAGAGGTTCCCACTCGCTCGTGTGTTGTGTAATCCGCGAGAGCGAGCGGGAGATCGGAAGTGCCGATGCTAGGCTCGCGAGTCGCGGAGTTCCAGGCTGTTGCTACTGCCTGGAGGTTCTAGTTCTTGTGATTTGCTTTCCATCGATCCTGGTGCTGCTTTCTCCTACCCTACCCGGAGTGGGTAGAGATATTCCTTGATACCCTACCCGGATAGGATAGTCAAGCCAAATGTCACACCGTTCGAAAGAAAAATTGGATCGGGTGAAGCGCGCCAAAAAGGCAATCGGCCAGCTCGAGCCAAAAAAGCTATCGGTCCGCTCGCGTCTGTACTTGAGGGTCTGAAGGACGACGAGCCATGCTCCGCGATTCTTCATCGTCTGTCTGCCGTGCGAATTCGACCAATCGAAAGATTGCGTTGGACGCGCCGGCCTCACGAGGAGCAGCATGCACGGCCAAGAGCCGAGTCCTGCTCGGGCATTACCAGAACGGCGCGTACATCTTTCGGGGGGGGGTGGATTATGACACGAGCTATCTCTGGGGTAGTTCTTTTCCTGCTGATCGCGGCGCCATCGCTTACCCAAACATTTCGCGGTGGAATCAACGGAATCGTGACCGACGAGACCGGCGGCATAGTCCTGGGGGCCGGGATCAAAGCAACAAACGAAGCGACCGGACTTTCGTATGCGACGGAATGTTCCAATGCAGGTGAATTTTCGTTTCAGGATTTGCCGCTTGGCAATTACGCCGTGGTGGTTTCCGCCAGCGGATTTCAGACCCTCAAGATCGGCGGCGTGCCGGTATCCGCCGGGGCGATCTACACGCTTCCGGTTAAGTTGGGCGTGGCGCAGGTCAGCTCCAGCATTGAGGTATCGGCCGCGGCCCTCGCGCTGGACACCACGGTCAGCACGCTGACCACGGTGGTGTCGTCCACGACAGTAGAGGATCGTCCGCTGAACGGCCGCGACTTCGTCCAGATGATCGCCATCTCTCCGGGGTTTTCCGGGTACGCGGCGGGAGCCACGGGTTCTGTGAATGGAGCGCGCGCGAATCAGGTCAATTGGCAGATTGACGGCACGGACAACAACGATCAGTGGTGGAATATCATGGCCGTGAACCAGGGTGGCATTCAAAGCATTCCTGGTGTGCTCATGCCGCTGGACTCCGTGGATGAGTTCTCGCTGCAAACTCAGGCCGGTCCGGAAACGGGGCGCAATCCCGGAGGCACTATTAACCTGGTCATCAAATCGGGAACGAACCAACTTCACGGCAGCGCATACTATTACAACCGCAACGAATTCTTTGCGGCGCAGGCGCCCTTCGCACCCGCGGGTTCCCGAAAGAACGAACTTCGCAACCAACACTATGGCTTCTCAGCAGGTTTTCCTGTTATCAAAGACCGCACCTTCCTGTTTCTGAGCTACGAAGAGCAGAAATTCGTAATTGGCAATCAAGCCAAGACCACGGAGCCGTCGCTGGCCTATCAAACAGCTGCCCGCGCGTTGCTGCAGCAGTATCACGTCCCTGAAAATCAGGTGTCGGACAATTTGCTGAACACCATTTGGCCGGCGGCCTCTCTCACGGGGCCCGCTTCGGCGAACAATTACTTCGACCCGGTTCCAGAGACGGGCTTCAGCCACAACGGGCTGGTCAAGTTTGACCACAGCTTCAACAACAACAATCGGCTGTCGTTCCGATATTTCGTGGGCCAAGGCACGCAAATCGCGCCGGTCGGTTCGCGCATTCCTTATTACTACCAGGTCGGACCCATGCACGTACAAAACTACTCTCTCACGTACAACAGGATTTTTTCTTCGCGGCTCACCAACCAGGCATTGGTCGGAGTGAGCTACTTCAATCAGGTTTTCTCGGACCTGAACAGCAATTTCGATCCTGTCGCGCTGGGACTCAACACGGGAGTGACTTCTCCTAACCTTCGAGGGGCGCCGCTCATCGCCATCAACGGATTTGAAAACACCGGGCTCACTCCGAACTCCGGCCGCAACGACGTTACCGGGCACTTTTCCGACGCGCTTTCCTACACCGCCGGGAAGCACCAGATGCGCTTTGGCGGAGAGATTCGGCAGGCGCGCATTGATTCCTTCTATACCACGGGGGGCCGGGGAGCATTCTATTTCACCGGGGCACAAGGACCCTGGAGCGCCCTCCTCAATGACCCCACGGTCGACTCCAACGTCGTTGCGCTTGCTGACTTCATGGCGGGTTTCGTGTATCAATCCACCATCATGCGCGGCGATCAAGAGCGCAAAGTGCTGATGAACAGCTTCGACCTCTTCGCGCAAGATGGCTGGCAGGTATCACGAAACCTGAACCTGAACTTCGGGCTGCGCTACGAATATGAAGGGCCCGTGCACGATGGCCAGAACGATCTTTCCACCTTTGACCCAAGCCGCGGCGGACTCGTAGTGGTTGGAAGCGGGATCAGTGATCTCTATCCGCGATACTGGAAAAACTTCAGCCCGCGCCTGGGCTTCGCTTACCAGCCGGAAGCCATCCGCAGCGTCGTGGTTCGCGGCGGATTCGGGCTGTTCTTCGATACGCCGGCCATCGTGCCGTTCCTGGACAATTCCTCGAGCCTTGCGGCGGCATCCACCGCGAACAATGGCCCGATCGGAGTGGAAGGCAATCCCGCGGGGACAAAACCGGTCTATCTCCTCCAAGCCAACGGCTACACCATCGTTCCCAACCAGCCCATCTTCCCCACCGGAAACATCCCCATCTCCGGGAGCAACGTATTCAATCTGTTCTCGGTCAGCCAGCACTTTCGTCCGGCTTACGATCTGAGCTACAACCTGAACGTCGAGAAAAGTCTCGGTGGAAACGTGCTCCTGCAAATCGGCTATGTAGGCACGGAAGGAAGACGATTGCTCTCGCTGGTGGACATCAATCAGGCTGCTCTCGGAAGCGGCTTCGTGAATACCACCAATGCCGCCGGCTTTACCTTCCAACAACAAAGCCGTCCGTTCTTTTCTCAGTATCCGAACTTTGGCGTGATCGACGAAATCCAAAGCATCGGCACTTCCAACTTCAATTCCTTGCAAGTCGTGCTGAAGGCTACCAATTGGCACGGCATCACTTCGCAGCTTTCGTACGCCTGGGGGCACAGTCTGGACGAAGTGACGCAGTACGTTGGCGCGCTGCCGCAAAACTCCACTAATTTCAAGGGGGACTACGGCAATTCGGACTACGACGTCCGTCACCATTTCAATGCCTTTTTCCTGTACGACGTGCCCGGCTCGTCGCATGGCCCCTCGTGGCTCACTCACGGTTGGCAACTAAACACCAACCTTACCTTTCGCACCGGCTTTCCATTCACGATCCACGCCTCGTCCAATACGGACGGCACTGGCGAAAACACCACGCGGGGAGTCCAGGTCGGAAATCCATTTCAGGGCGTTTCTCATGCTCTTAGCGATCACAATCCCGTTCAGTGGATCAATCCAGCCGCTTACGCGAACCCGGCGCAGGGTTCTTTTGGAACTGTGGCGCGCAACTCCGTGTTTGCGCCGGGGTTCGGCGACGTCGACTTCTCCGTTTTGAAGAACATCCCTATTACGGAAAGATTCCACGCGCAATTCCGCGCCGAGATATTCAATCTCTTCAACCGCGTTAACCTGGCGCCGCCCAGCGGCACGCTTGGGGGAGGGTTCGGGCAGAGTAGCGATACCGCCGGAGATTTTTACGGCTCTCCGGGCATTGGTCCCGGTGAACCTTTTAACGTACAATTCGCGTTGAAGATCCTGTTTTAATGGCTAGCCGATTGATGAACCTATTGTCCGATGCACACAAGAGAAGTATCCAGTTGCTCCGACTCGCGGGCGTTTCGTGTCTATTCCAGTTGGCCGTGAGTGGGAGTCCGTTGTGCGCGCAAACAAAAGGTTCTTTCACCGATTCATCCGAGAAGCACCGGACGCTTCACTACGAGCTGAAGTTGCAAGAACTCAAGTACGTATTCGGAGCGCTCCCGCCGGTCATGCGCGTTCATGCGGGCGACATCATTGACACAACCACGGTGGACGCGGATGGCAAAGCGCTGGAAGAGGCCGGCATGAAAGTCCCAGGGCCGAATCCTCTCACGGGCCCCTTCTATGTGGAGGAAGCGGAACCTGGTGACACACTGGTGGTGCGCTTCTTGACCATCGAACCAAATAACAAGCAGGGTTATGGAGGCGCGGGGCCCGGTTTCGGCGCGCTCAACAGCAGTCACTACACGCCGATGCTTGGCGGATCAATCCCCGTGAAGTCCTGGGTTTATCCCATCGATAAAGCGGAGAATGTGGCGATTTTTCACGCCAATGATTCAGACTTTTTCGTCAAGATTCCCATGCATCCGTTCCTGGGATGCGTAGGGGTAGCGCCGGCGGAAGGGGAGGCGCGCAGTTCCATCGTCCCCGCCGAATTTGGCGGAAACATGGATGCTCCTGAATCGAGCGTAGGCAATACGTTGTATCTTCCCGTGAATGTGCCCGGTGCGCTGCTTTTTTTCGGTGACGGGCATGCCGCCATGGGTGACGGCGAAATTGCCGGCACCGCTGTTGAAGTTTCCATGAGAGTTCGTCTACAGGTGGATGTCGTAAAGAAACAAAAGATCGCCTGGCCGCGCTTTGAAAACGACGATTACATCATGGCCGCGGGCATCTACCGTCCGCTCGATGACGCGCTGCGTATTGCTTTCACCGAACTGGTGCGATGGATTCACGAGCGCTATGGTTTATCCGAGATGGATGCTTACGAGTTGCTTTCGAAGACCGCCGAAATCCATCTCGATGAAATGGTTGACCCCAATTACGTTATCGTCGCCAAAATCAATAAAAAATTCCTGCCGGGCGCGGCAATTAAGAAGTAGGCACAACTGCGCTCATGAATTCGTTGGTCAACACCTCTCTTGAATGAGCCCGCGTTTATGCGGAGTGGCGCTCGCTCTTCGTGCGGATGAGTCAATTTCAATTGGGTGTACGATCCGCATTCCTGGAGACGTCCGGCAGGCAAATCAGGGCGGCCATGTAGAATAGACTCGGTCAGCTACCTGGAGACTGGGCATGAGCGATGATCGGGGCGCGTTTAAATCGTGGCTGGATGCTTACGGTAAGGCGTGGGAGAGCCGGGATGCGCAAGCAGCTGCGGCGCTGTACACGGAAAATGGCACGTACCGGGTGACGCCATTTGTCGAACCGATGCGCGGACGAAAAACTATTTTCGAGTATTGGTCGAATGTGGCGCGCACGGAAGAGAACGTTAAATTTGGATACGAGATCCTGGTCGCGAGCGGCGAGCTGAATATTGCCAGATGGTCGGCGTCGTTTGTAATTGTGCCGCAGGGCTTGAAGACCAAACTCGATGGAATCTTTGTGATTTCTCTGGATGAGCAAGGGCGCTGCACATCATTTCGGGAGTGGTGGCACAAGCAGCAGGATTTACGGTGAGGTGCTCAGATACTGATCATTTCTGTGAGGGCTTGGTGGCTGCGAGTGTGCCGCGAAGGACGGAGACGGAGGCGGCCGGGAGCGTGAATTGCGTTGCGGCTCCGGCGTTCACGGTGGATTTTGCGGCGGGGCCGTCGGGATCGGCGGCGCCGCCGTTGCGATCGGGATGCCAGGCGTATTGGGCTTTGCCGAAGGTGGTGACGCTGACGGGACCGGCGAAGATTGAGGCGGTTTTTTTCTGGGCGTCGTCGAAGGCGATGTTCACAGTGTAGGGATTCTCCTGGTCCTTGTTGATGATGAGCAGGGACCATTGTCCATCGGGGCGAAGGACGGCGTAACTGGTGACGAGAACGTGGCCGGCGCCGTCGCGAATGTCACTGGCGGCGGGAAATACTTTGTGGACGCCATCGCCAGGTTGCACCCATTCAAGATTGAGAAGCTGGCTGACGAAATATTGGGACAAGGGCTGGCGGATTTTGTAATCCCTGTCCGCAGAGAAAAAGCTGAACGTTCCCGGGGAATTGTTGTGGCCGCGGCCGAGCGGCTCGGGCATGTAGTGAAAATAGTAGACGGCGCTGCCGCCGCCGCCGAGGAACGCGCCGATGTAGTCGGCGAGCCAGAGGCCGCCCCAGATGTCCATGTAGGCTTCGGAGGATGAGGAAGAGAGATTGGACTCGGTGATGAAGAAAGGGACGTTTGCCGGGACGCCATCTTCGCGCCAGACATCCATGATGTGCTGCACAAGATACGCTTCGTCGTACAAACTGCTCCACTGCACTTTCCCTGGATCGACGGGATAGTGTTCGAAGGAGAAGAACGCCAGCTCGCCGAGCTTGTCGTGGGACTTCAGATAATCAATGAAGCGGCCGGTGAAGGACGCTTTTCCGCTTCCATCGGGCCAAACTTCGATGTCTTTATTTTCGCCGGTAAAAATCGGCCCGCCGAGTTTTAGCTTCGGATCAACGCGGTGCAAGGCCGCGGCAAATTGCACGTACAGCGACGCGTAATCCTCGGGTAGAGTGTAGTGGCCATCGGGTTCCTCGCCCATCTCCACGTAAGAGATCGGGTAGCCGCGTTTTTCGATGTAGGCAATTTCCGCGGCAGCGTCCTCCGGAGTGTTGTAAAGCATGGCGATCGGAATCATGGCCGGCAAGCCGCGCGTCACGCCGCTGGTGTAAAAGAGATCGAAGCCGATTTGGTCACCGGCGCGCTCGGCTAAGTCGGAAGGCTCGTGCCAGGGATCGACGGAGGAGCAGTAGGTGGCGGTTTGATCCTGGTCGGGCGTGTGGCGCAGCAAGTCGTGGAATTTTCCATTCGAGCGGGTGGTTCCCAGATAAATTTCGCGAATCGCGTAGCCCAGGCAGTTGCGTTTATCGGCGCTGCCGTGGCTGTCGCAAGTGTTTGAAGACCCGGTCATCCAGATGCGCACCCACTGGACGCTGATGGGCGCGGTGGACAGTTGCAGAGTGGCGTTGCCGCCTTTGCCGTTGGTCACCACGCCGTCGGGAAAGGCTTGCCACGAACCTTGAGCGGGTTTCTTGATGGGATCGTCGCCGGTCCAGTATTGGACGGCGTAGTTGGTGGCGTACGGCTCGGCCCAGGCGATGCGAATGGCAGTGACGTCCTGCTTGCTGGACAAATCCAGGAAGACCCACTGCGGATGCAGCGAATCGTCTTCGCCGGTGTACGTTTTCGTGAGATAGGGATTGCTCTTCCAGTAGGTGTTGTCGTCGCCGTCGGTTAGCCGCGAGTAGCCGTCCATGTCCGTGCCGTCATCGCGCGTGACGCCGCGATGCTGCAGCGGATAACCGTAGGAGTGGCGGATCAGTTCTGTGCCGGGCGTTGCGCTGCCAATGAAGTAGCCCTTCCCTGCCGGGTCGCTCCAGGTCCCTTGCGGATTCCAGTGCCAGGCTTCGATATGCAGTTCGGTGTTTTGGCGGTAGGTGACGGTTTGCCAGCCGGCGGACAGAATTTGTTTGAGGGTGTCGTCGACAAAAAGTTTGTCAGCGGCTCCGTAAGGGAGGCGGTCGATGCCTGCGCCCAGAGCTTCGGTTGGTTTGATGGAGTTGGTGGCGTGGCTCGGCGTGGCATCTACGTGAATGGTTTGGGCGCGGAGGGCAGGTGCGGCGAAAGCTGCGGCTGCAAAGAAGAGGACCGTCAGCGGGCGCACTCTGGAGACAGGCATGGGAAACTCCTTAAACCGGTTTAATACTGAGACTTGCATCTAACCGGGAATTTTCGGCCACGTCAAGCAACTTCTTGGAGGATTCCTCAGCGGATATCTGCGCCGGTTAGTTTCGAATGGCCGCGCGCTTCTCCGCCAGAAAAGCGCGCGCGTGGGCAAGTTCGGGGCGCAGAGAGGACGGCTGCATTTCGCAGTTTTTCAAGAGTTGCGCATAGTATCCGGCGGCCTTTCCCGGCTGGCGAGCGAGCTCGGCGGCGCGCCCAGCCCCGAATAGCCCATTGAAGCGGTTGGGGTCCGCCTTCAAGGATTTTTCATACTCCGACAAGGCCTCCTCTGGCCTGCTCATTTCCAGGAGCATGTCGGCCAGCATCTCGCGCGCGGGCAGCTCGACTTCGCCTTTTCCGAAGGCGTCTTGCTTGTCGGCGACGGGCCGGAGAAGGCTCAGGGCTTCATCATTTTTTCCTTCCGCGAAGGACAACCACGCGTGCGCTTCGTCGCGATTGGTTTCCATGAACTTGGCACGATATGGATGGTCGCTCTTGCGCGTGTCCTCCACCATGGCGTCGTATTGTGCGACGGCATCGCGCGCGGCGGCTGCATCGCGCAAGTGGCCTGCCCCGATTGCGCGCGCCCAATATGTCACGGACTTGGCGCGCGGATCGGCCAACCGGGGTTCAAGCGCGGCGGCTTCGTTCCAATGGCAGAGTTCCAGAACGTAGCGCGCTGGAAATTGCGCGCGCTGCCAGTCCAAATAACCGTCCAAACCGGGATTGAGATCTTCCTCGCGCACGGCCTGGAGTTGATCGATCATTTCCTTAGCCTTGGTCTCGAGGCCAACTTGCAGGTAGGCATATTCCAGGAATTCCATGGCGTGAACTTGATTCTCGGCTCCGATGTGCATGCTCGAGGGTTGCCGGGCCGCGGCAAACGATGCCACATTCGATTGAATGTCTTCTTGCCACAAACCGAGGCGCGCAAAGATGTGCGAAGGCATGTGAAGAGCGTGGGGAACGGCGGGAGCGATTTGCGCGTAGCGACGCGCAGCCGGCAATCCGAGTTCCGCCAGGTTTGGATTGTCTGCCGCGTGGATCAGGTAATGCGCGGCTCCGGGATGATTAGGCGCTTCGTCAAGCAGCCGGTTCAGAATTTCGATGGCCTTGCGCGAATTGGCAAGCGACTTGTCGTCCGGGGGCTCGGAGACCAGCAAGGACAAGGCGTAGAAAGCCGTGGCTTCCTGGTCTTTGGGATTCTCGGCGTAGACTTTTTCCATTCCGGCGCACCACGCTGTGGCGCGCTTCTCGTACTCTACATTCTCGCCTGCATAGAAGGCGGCGAGTGCATCAATATATTCGCGCTCCCGCGGCGTCTTTGCTGCCACTGCTTGTGCTTTCTGCACTAGCTGCGCTCCACGCTTCAAATCTTGCTGGGACGGCTGGCTATATGCGGGGCGGTGGAGAGTCATGGCCTGGCCCCAGTAGGCCATCGCGCATGTGGGATCTTTGCCTGCTACTTGTTCGAATTGTCTTTCGGCCTCTTCGTACCAGTAGGAGTGCAACAGGGCCACGCCGAGCTCAAATGGTTTCTGGACTTCGGATGAACAGGAAATCGGGAAGGAAACAGTGCCGAGCTTTTCAAGCGGTTCGGGGTGGTGATGCATTTCGGCAGGGTGTTGTGCGCTTTGGCAGAGCGCCAGAATCAAGCCAAGAATCAGTGTGCAGGATTTCATTGGATTGCGTAACGCTCCGGGAGCCCCACGGAATGGCAAAAACCATTCGAGATAACTGGCATGGCTTGCTTTCCGATATGAGAATAGACAGTTGGAACCGAGGCTTTATTCCCCGGATGGCTGGATTCAATTCCTCGCTCAGGCGCCGTGCAGGAGTTCGCCGACGGCGCGCCAGGCTTGATCGATGGCCACGTCCGTGTAGGCGCTGGCGCCGGCATCGGAATTGGCGATGGCGATTTGGCCAAATGGCTTGCGGCCGGCGACCCAGGGCTTTTCTTCTTCGCTCCAATCGGGATCGAAGAGACGATTTGGCGTGAAGGCGTAGCCGTGGGCCCAGCGATTGACGATGATGCCCTCGATGTCCTTGGCAGGTTCGAATCCCGCGCTACCGAGCATACGTGCCAATTGGTCGCGGATATTTCTTTCGAATTTCGAAAGGGGCGTCTGCATCAGTTCGGCGCGTCCGGCGCGGTTTTGCTCGCGCTGGGGGAGACCAGGTTTGCAGGGAGTACGCAGCATGAAGAGGACGGCTGGTTCTTCGGGCTGACTTGGAAATTGGTATTGCCCAAGGCTCACGGGGAAATCCAGCGCGGTATAGGTGTGGTATCCGCCGGGTGCGACGATGTGGTGCACATTCAGCTTCGCGAAGGAGGTCCAGTTGCGCAGGGCCACATGCGTGTACACCAGCGGCATTTTTACGAGATAGGAAAGAGCTTCTTTTTGTTTCTCCGGCAGCTCGGGGCAAATGTAGGGAATCATGCCGTTGTAGCAAGCTAGGACACACTTTTTCCCTGCAACCGTTTGCGCTTTGCCGCCGCGCACGTAGGCGATTTGCACTTCTTTCGTTGCGCCGGTGTGCTGCACGTGAACGGCGGTGCTGTTCAGACGGATGCGGATAGGAGCGCTTGCTTGGTCGAGCTTGCTGTAATCAGCTTTCGCGGTGATAACGTCTTCCATCGTCGAGCCAGGAATGGCTTCCGGGATGAGCGAGCGCACGAGCAGGCGGGCGATGGAGGCGTTGCCGTCGGGAAAATGAAAGATGTAGGGCTCCTCCTTCGCTAGCACCGGCAATCCCAGCCCTTGAAAGCCCGCGTACGTAAATGAGCCGTAGTCGTCGACCCCTTCATAGCAGGACATCGCCGGTACGGATTCGATGCCGATGCAGAAGAGGTCGTGGGGAAAGGTCTGGAAGAAGGGCAGAGCTTCCAGCGTCAGCTTACAGTACTTCGTCAAGAATTCCGCGTAGCTGATTTTTCTCAGCAGGGCGACTTTTTCTTCCACCGACATTCCGGCGAGATAGTCTTTTTTTTCGGTGTAGACGCGGGCGACATCTATTCGCACCGCTTCGGAGAGCGGCGCCTTGGCCAGGAATTCCGGCCAGGGCGTTGTGTTCATTCCGGTGACCAGGCGGTCCTCGCCAAAAGTTTCCTTATCGAAGAACGCCGCCGTGCCCATCCTGGAATAGAGTTTTTGGTCGTAGGCTTTGTAAAACGTTTCCATCTTGACGCCGATCTCCTGAAGCAGGGCGAGGGCCACGTCGCTATATTTTCCCGGGCTCTCGATGGACTGCGTCCCGCCGTTGCTCAGCACCATGCGGCCGCCCGCGCGAAACTCGTTGCGCTTGGCGTGGCCGCCGAAATCGTCGTGATTGTCGAGAATCAGAATACGAGCGTCTTTGCCTGCACTCTTCCTGAAAAAGTATGCGGCCGCGAGGCCACTGATACCTCCTCCGACTATAACGAGGTCGTATTTCTCGCGCGTGTCAGCGGCGTCGCCGAACGAATCCGGGCCCTCTCCATCGCGCAAGCGGTGGGCGAAGGTGAAGGTGCCATCGTGATTGCCACGCATGCCCAAGCGCGCAGGCGGGTAGTAGTCCGGCGCCTTCTCTGGAGCCAATTCATCTAGGGCGGCGGCCGCGAGCAGCGTGTCTGCTGCGACCGAGCCACCGACGAAGGTGCCGCCGATTCCCACGGCAACGCCATTGAGAAAGTCGCGACGCGTGATTTCGCGACCCATCCCTAGCTCCTTGTCTATTTTCGTTTCGCTCATCGCGGATCCTGGACCTCATCGCCAACCGGCCAAGTATAACTTGAGCGGCTTCAGAAGACGCATACACTGTCGCGAGCGGAGCGAGAGCCATTACCGCGGTCGGTTAAGGAGCCGAGGCAGCGCCGGGAAGAACGAAGGAAATGTTGCGATCGGAGTTCAACTGCACAGTCATTGGGAAATCGACGCGATCGAGCGGCACGCTGTTCTCGCCACCGTAGGTCGTCACGTAATACAAGCGGCCGTCTTCAACCCGATAGCGGGCCAGGCCGTACATGGAGCCGTCCTTCAACTGGAGCAAGATGACTGGAGCTTCCGCTGTCACGGGCGCGTCGGGGGAAGATTCCGGGGCCTCTCCCGGAACGGGAGAGTTGCTCACAGGCGGCTCGCCAGCGGCATCTCCGGCCGGAAACAAATCGAGCGGCCCGGCCACGGCGCTCAAATCACCGGCGGCGATAAAATCATTCGATCCGAAATGCCCAGCGATGAACCCACCGGAGAAGAATGGATCAAGGAAGAAGGGATTACCAAAACAATTGAAATCACCGGGGAACAAGAATGTATGCCACGAGAAGCCAAACGAAGCGCAGAAGCCAGAGACGAACTGCCGATTGTGATGCAGCCCAAATCGCGGCCTTGAACCGGGAGTGAAGGCGACGGGAGCAGGATGGGTGGGCTGCCGATTCGAAGCTATGGCGCCCGCGGGACCGGGCAATTGGACTACCTTGCCGTGGATGAAAGCAGCACCGGCCAGAGGCGGCTCATGTGCGTGAATGCCCGGGCCCTTTCCGTTCTGCGAACCGCGCCCGCCAGAGCGATGACCAAACATGTGACCGAAAGGGTGACCCGCGGCGTGGCCAAAGGAGTGCCCCGAGAAACCGCTGCCGCCGAAGTGGCCGCCGACGTGTTGAGCTTGAACAGGAGTAGAACCGACTAGTACGAGGAGAACAACAAGTGAAAGACGAGGCCGGTGGTTCATGGCAATTTTCCTACCAAGCGCCAGCGTACTCCAACTGCGCGCCAGTTGTCACTCTGGGATTGGCGGAGTAAAGGGCTGGCCCTGCGGCAGGTTCCGCCAGATTCGAGGAGAACTTACTTGTAGCTGGCGACGATCTCGCCGTTCTGGATGCGTAGATCGGAAATTTCGGAAGGCAGTTTCAATTTGTCGCGGTTCTCGGGCGAGCCCATCATGCGCTGGACGGCCGACTGAAGAGCGGACTGCGGAATGGGGAACGCGCCGATCTGGCCGCTGACGGGCTCAAACCGCAAGTAGCCGTCCCGTGCGCCCAACCGGCCTTCCAGCTGAAGGGTCATGTCTTTGCCATGGACATCGAAAACGACGTAGGCCTTGACGCGGTCGTCGAGCAATTGGACCTTGAAGTCGCGCACGTTCGAACGCATTTGCTCGACTTCCTGCGGCGTTGGCGCTGTATTGGGAGATTGTTGTGACCCTCCGGCAGGAGCCGCGCTTGGCGTGGCGTTGCCTTTCCACTCCAGGTGGGAGGAAAGATACGAGTTCAATTCCGTTTCGTCCAAGCGCAGGACCGCGGGCTGGCCGCTGGCGACCGCTTTTTCCACTTGCTCAAATTTCTCCTCGACGCGGGCAGCGGCCTGCGGGCTGGTTTCCACCAGCGGCGCTGGCGCTTTATGGAAGAGCAGGATAAGCGTGATCAAGGCGCAGGCGTAGGTGGTCCAGCGCACAATTCGAAAGACGCGTTTCCACGGACGCGGCTTTCCCGGATTCGCGTGAGCGAATTCATTTGGAACCGTAGGGGGAATTGTTCCCGTCATGATTCCCTTCTCCAATCGTTCCCGTCCGGCTCGGCTCGAGGCTCTCTTGGCTGTATCTCTGAACCGTAGACCTCCGAAGCGTCCGCGACAAGAGAACCACGCATTCAGTAGGCTAATGCGGCACCTGTTCGCAGGGGCGAGTGAGGGCGGCCTGCGATAGGGTTCCGGCGGCCGACCGGATAGAATCGCAGTCGTTCGCACTCGATGTATGATTCCCTTGCGGGTTGCCAATGGTTCCACTTTTGAACGAACAAACGGCGGTGATTACCGGAGCAGGAAGCGCCGAAGGGATTGGCTTTGCAATCGCGCGGCGATTGCATGCGGCCGGCGTGCGCGTGGTGATCACTTCGACGACGGAGCGCATTCATGCGCGTGCGCGCGAACTGAATGCGGGCGGCGAAGCGGTGCTGTCCTTCATCGCGGATCTCACCGTGGAGACGGAAGTGAAGCGGTTTGTGGATTCCGTGCTCTCGCGCGCGGGACGAATCGATATTCTCGTGAACAACGCAGGGATGTCGCAAACGGGCCGGCCCATGGAAAGCAAGCCGCTGCGGGAAACTTCGTTTGCGGAATGGCAAAACCAGATTGCGATTACGCTGCATACCGCGTTTCGAATGACCCGCGCCGTCTTGCCGGGGATGACGCAGCACAAATACGGGCGGATCGTAAATGTCACTTCGGTGACCGGGCCGCTGGTGAGCAACCCGGGCTCCGCGGCGTATGGCGCGGCGAAGGCCGCGATGGACGGAATGATGCGGGCAGTAGCGATTGAAACGGGGCGCGACGGCATCACCATCAATGGCGTGGCTCCGGGCTGGATTTCGACGGCGTCTTCGACCGAATCTGAAAAAATCGCCGGGCGGCACACTCCGCTTGGCCGCGCAGGCACGCCGGATGAGGTGGCGGCCGCGGTGTGCTTCCTCGCATCGCCAGAGGCTTCGTATATTAGTGGGCAAGTCCTAGTCGTCGATGGCGGCAACATCCTGCAGGAAAACAAAGGTGCCTGAGCCCTCGGCCCCGGATTACAGGAATCCATCGGAGGAATCAAACTCAGAGGGGTTTTGCAATGTCGCCCCTGGCGCTCGCGCGTAGCGAACCCTGGGGCTTTTCATTTGACGAGTGCGCGCTCTCTGTGGTTTAGATGCCAAACATGAGAGGTTGACAGCGATGACGCAACGAAGAGGCGGATGGAAGGCTGGGAGCGCAAAAGCGCTGATGAACTTAGTGGCGCTAACCGTGACGACCATTGCAGCTTTCGCCCAGGCACCGGCGGATGTGGCGCTGGTAGTAAAAGGCGCGGTGAAACAGGAGCTACGGCTGGGACCGGCGGATTTGAAGGCGATGACGCGAGTGAAGGTGACCGCGAAAGATCACGACGGAATAGCACGCGAATACGATGGCGTGGCACTGCAGACGCTTCTCGGGAAAGCGGGTGCCCCACAGGGCAGTGAGTTGCGCGGGAAGAACATGACCCTAATGGTTGTAGCGGAGGCGCGCGATGGCTATCGCGCGGTGTTTTCGCTGGCGGAGTTGGATGGAGATTTTGCGGGCCTACAAGTGGTCGTGGCGGATACGGAAGACGGCAAGCCATTGGATGCGCAACACGGGCCGTTGCGGCTGGTCGTGCCGGGAGACAAGCGTCAAGGGCGGTGGGTGCGGATGCTGAAGAATCTCTCGGTGCAGAAGGCGGGAGAATCACAATAAGATCGGAACTCACCTCCACATGGCGAATTCGGCCGGGAGGCATTTGCGCTGCTCTTGGCGGTTACTTCGTGAGCCGCGGGCGCGTATTTGGTTCATGTCGCTCGGGAGTGCGATCAAATGATGACGCTTGAAGAGTGCCGGCATTTTTACGCGCAGGAAATTCGTTTTGCCGCCAACATCAGCACGCCGGGGCTGGTCGAGGCATACGCGCGCGTGCCGCGGGAAAAATATCTGGGTCTGCCGCCGTGGCAACTGGGTTCCCCGGAGCAAAGGGCCTTGTCCCTGACAGGCAAGATGGGCACTTCCTACTATGCGACGGAGGACCCGCGCGACGTGTATCACAACCTGGTGGTGGCGCTCGATGCCTCTCGCGATATCAACAACGGGCAGCCCAGCGCGGTAGGCCGGTGGATCAACGCCATGGATTTGAAGCCGGGCGACCGCGTGTATCACTTGGGATGCGGCGTGGGCTATTACACGGCCATCATGGCCGAAGTCGTCGGACCGAATGGCAGCGTGGCAGGAATAGAATTGCATCCCCAATTGGCGGCGCGCGCCAAGGAAAATCTCTCTGGCTATCCATATGTGACCGTGCATGCCGGCGACGGCGCGACGTTTGATCCCGGTGAATGCGATGCGATGTTGATCAATGCTGGCACGACTCATCCACATCCACAATGGTTGCGAAGGCTGCGACCGAAAGGGCGCCTCATCGTGCCGCTGACTGTCGCAGTGACGCCAACTATAGGACAGGGCGTAATGGCCAAAATCGTTCGCGAGCCCGGTGGATTTTCCGCGGAAGTCGTCACGGTCCTGGCGATTTTTTCTTGCACTAGCGCGCGCGATCCCTTGCTGGAGCCGCTCATGCCAAAAGCTCTGACGTCCGGGGCGCTTCTGAGACTGAGGTCCATTCGGCGCGACGTTCACGAGCAGGCGGAAACGTGCATCCTGCACGGAAGCGAAGTGTGCGTCAGCAGCGCGGAGTTGGCCGCGGATTTTGCCGCCTCGGCGAATTAGGCCAGGGCTGCTTTGATGCGGGAGAGAAAAATCTCCCTTGTACTGTAGATGGCGATTTCGCGGCTCCCTGCTTGCCCGGACCCCAGCCCTAATACAAACTCAGACATGGTTCCCGAACTCGCGCGAGCCGGTGTTTCGTTCAGGAGGCTTCTCATGCGCTGTGCTCTGTTCATTCTCGTGCTTCCTCTGCTGCCGCTGACGAGCCAGGCGCAGAGCGCGGTCACGCCGCAGACAGCCTCTTCTCAGGCCACCGCCGCGCCGCGGTCACGGCCGAAGATCGGCGTGGCTCTCGAAGGCGGCGGCGCATTGGGCTTGGCACACATCGGCGTTCTGAAATGGTTCGAGGAACATCGCATTCCGGTGGACTATGTGGCCGGAACCAGCATGGGCGGATTGGTTGCAGGCTTCTATGCCACCGGAATGAAACCGGATGACATGGAATCTCTGATCGAAGGACTGAATTGGCGAAAGATTCTCGGCGACCGCACGCCTTACGAGGACCTGTCATACCGGCGAAAAGAAGATCAACGCGCGTATCCGAACTCGCTGGTGTTCGGATTGCGGCGCGGACTTGCGGCGCCCGCCGGGCTCATTCCGGGCCATCAAATCAGCTTGCTGATTGACCGCGTAACGCTTCCCTACTATAACGAGCCGTCTTTCGATGCGCTGCCGGTGCCATTTCGCTGCGTGGCCACCGATTTGGTGAGCGGCAAGCCACATGTATTCAAAGATGGGACGCTGGCGGAGGCTCTGCGCGCGACGATGTCCATTCCGGGCGCGTTTTCTCCCGTGCACGACGGCCAGGCCGTTTACGTGGACGGCGGTTTGATGGATAACCTGCCAACGGATGTGGTGCGCGAGATGGGCGCGGACATCGTGATCGCCGTGCATTTGGAAACGGCGCCGGTGGAGGCGCAGGAGATCAAATCCATTTTTAGCGTGCTGAACCAATCGGTGCGCGTGGTGCTGGCGGAAAACGAAGTGCGCGGATTGTCCCGGGCGGACGCCGTGGTGTCGGTGCCGTTGGCCGAGTACAGCAGCGCAGCCTACGACAAAAACAAACCAATTATGCAGAAGGGCTATGACGCTGCGAAGGAACGAGCGCATCTGCTCGACGCGTTCGCGCTGAGCGAAGCGGATTGGGAGGAGTATCACCGCGCGCGCGAGGCCAGAAAGCGGACCGATGTTCCCCCGCCGCAGTTTATCCAAGTGCAAGGAGCCAGCCCGGATGGCGCGGTGGACGTAGGCCTTTACGTGAAATCTTTTCAGGGAAAGCCGCTGGATCCGCAAAGACTCGACCACGTGCTCACACGGCTGACCGGCATCGGCCGCTACGATACCGCTGGATACCGGCTCACGCAGCAGAACGGCCAAACGGGGCTGCTCATCCAGGTGGTAGAGAAAATTAATGCGCCGCCGATGTTTCAGCCGGCCTTTGAAGTGGATGGCTCGCAGGGCGGCAACGTGGATTTCACCATGGGGACGCGCTTCACGTTCATGGACGTGGCCGGGTTCCGCTCGGAATGGCGCACGGACTTGCTGCTGGGAAATACCTACGGCATTCAGACGGAACTCTACCGGCCGTTTACGGCGGAGAGCCACTGGTTTTTTGCGCCGCACGCGGATGCCAGCGATACGACGTTTCAGATTTACGCGAAGAATGATCCGCTGGCGGACTACCGCATCTACCGCACGAACATCGGCGCTGACCTGGGATACAGCTTCGGGCGCTTCAGCGAATTGCGAATCGGATACGAAGTCGGCTCGCTCGATACCAAGCTGCGGCTGGGGCAGCCCGAAATCCCAGTCGTGGAAGGGCGCGTGGGGCAAGCGCGGCTGCACTACCTGCTGGATCACACCGACGATCCGGTGATTCCGCGCCGGGGCGTCACGGTGGAGTCGAATTTCCGCTGGTTTGACGCGAGCCCGGGCGCGAAAGACGCCTTCCCTTCGATGGATTTGAAGTTGGGCTATTTTCAGCCGGTGACGCGGTCGGCTTCGCTATTTTTGCAGAGCGAAGGCGGCACGACGTTTGGCGTGACGAGGACGGGGATTCCTCAATTTTTCCTTGGCTCGCCTCTGCGCCTGAGTGCGTATGGCCAGAACGAATTTCAGGGCAATCAGTATTATTTAGTCCGGGCGGGATACCTCCACGATTTGCTCACCTTGCCGCCGTTTCTCGGCAAGAAAGTCTACGCCGTCGGAGCGTATGAGTTCGGCAAAATGTACGGCGTGACCACTCGCAGCGAGTTCCCGAACGACGTGGCCGCGGGCGTGCTTGCGGAAACCGTTGTGGGCCCCTTCTTCCTCGGTGGAAGCGCCGGCGATTCCGGCCACTGCAAATGGTTTTTCCAACTGGGGCGCGTATTCTAAAGGAAAGGGTCAGGTCGCCTGGATCCTGCTGACCAAAAATGCGGAAATCATCCCTGCAGCTTCAGTTGAACCCAAGCTGAATGAGTGATCGAAGGGCTGCAGCGCCGGATTCGCAGTCCAATTTGCGATATGTGATATAAGAGGGTTTGTTAGCCCGCTACATTCCGTCCAGAAAAAGCAGGATGTCGCTGTCTCGAAAACGCGTGATCGGAGGAGACAAGACATGAGCGCCAACATATATGCGTTTATAGCACTCTTCGTCCTATCGGCCGCGCTCGCGATTGGCCTCTTTCTCCCATTGCGGGACGCCCTGCAGGGACTGCTGCAACGTACTGTGCGTTTGCCTGACGGCGTAACTTTTTATCTTCGGTCGTTCTTTGTTCTGCTCTTCTTCTCGGCCCTCGGAGGAGCGCTGGGATTTACTTTCGACCTCAAGCTGGGTTCCCATTTCATGGAATACGTCTGGAAAGTGGCTTCTGGGCTATCGAACGTCCTTGAGCAGATGCTTCTATATCTCGGTGGGTACCTTGTCTTGACTACGATCCTTCTCGCCACGCTAAAGATCAAAGATGACAAATGACCGGTACCTGATCGTCTCGTACTTTGCCGTGGCGGCGCTGGCCATCGTCTTTGGCAGCGTAACCTGGCTCTCTCTGCGCCGATCATTCGGGGGAATCACCCAAGCGCTGTCGACAGGCAACTTATCTCGAATACTAAAAACGATGTTTCCCGCCGGACTCATTCTCCCAGCGTTCCTCGGATTTATATCTGTCAGCTATCGTGGCTGCGGAAAGTCTTACGAAGAAATTGTCAAGGAGCGCTCCTACCTCGTTCAGATAAATCAAAAGCAAATCTCCTCGATTCTGCTTTGGATTGCGGCCGCACTCCTGTTCTGGGATCTCGTCATCCTGTTCGCTCTTCGATTTGCGCGCACGAGCAGCCAGTCTTCCGAATCGCCAGATCTCCACCTACCCTGACCATCCAACGTCAACCCTAGTTTCGACAATGCTATTGACTTTCGCTTTTTGTTCGCCTATAGTGCGGGGCGGTAGAGGAAACGGGAAACGGGCGGCGCCGCCTCCATTGCCGATCAGGCTCTCACGAGTCGGCCGCCGCCCGTTGAAAGTTCCGAGCCGTAAGCGGGGGGAGGGGTCGGCTGCAAGACGATCCCTCGATCCCGGAGCCAAGGAAAATTATCGGCTCGCGCTCGGAGAGAGTATATGCATTCCGCTTCCCTTTTTCAGGAGCTGTCATGGACGTCTGTGTCGAAAGCGTAGTCCCCAACCCAGAGGTTGAGGCCCTGCAAGCAAGCGAAGCGGCGCGACAGGCAGCCGCGCAGGAAAACTGCGGAGCTTCGTTCGAATCCCATCGTGCGCCGCACGAGACAGACCCGGAGCAAGAACCTGTAGCGCGGGGCGATGTAACTCATGGCGATGTAGCTCAGGGCTTTAGCCCTGAGGATTCTGCTGCGATTGCGGATTCACCAGAAACGCCATCGACGAAACCGACGGCGGAGAAAAATCCGTGGGCGGGCTGGGCGTGGCTGGGATGGTGCAGGACACGCGAAGAGAAAAACCTCGGGTCTAAAGACCCAAGCTACAGGATGCCGATTTCGAACATTGTGCACGTGGATGTGGACGCGTTTTTCGCGTCGGTGGAGCAGGTGCTAAATCCCAAGCTGCGCGGGAAGCCCGTGCTGGTGGGACGCGGCTGTGTGGCTTCGGCGAGCTACGAAGCGAAGTTCCTCGGCGTGCGAACGGCGATGGGCTTTCGCGAAGCGCTGCGCATCTGCCCGAAAGCAATAGTCGTGCCCGGACAGTACGAGCACTACGCGGATTTTGCCGAGCGTGTGCGGCGAATTCTGGAAACATACACGCCCGCGGTCGAAACCGCGGCGCTGGACGATTTTTACCTGGACTTTGCCGGGACGGAGCGGCTGTATCCGGATTTTCCGGGAACGCTGCGGCGACTGCAGATGGAGATTTTGAAGCGCACCGGCTTGAGCGTTTCCGTGGGTGCGGCGCGGACCAAAGTCGTGGCATCCATCGCGTCGCGGCTGGAACGCCCGCGCGGGTTTCGCATCGTGGCTCCCGGCGAAGAGGAATCGTTCCTGACGCCGCTGCCGGTGGAGAAATTATGTGGGATTGGCCATGTGCACGCGGGCACCATGGCGGAACGCGGCATTGCGACCATCGGAGAATTGCGCCAGGTGCCGAAGCTCGCGCTGCAGGCCGCTTTTGGCGAAGTCATCGGCCTGCAGATTTGGGAACGCGCGCGCGGGCTGGATGGCCGGGAAGTGCTGCTGCCTTCGACGCCGAAATCGGTTTCGCGCGAGACGACGATTGAAGGCGGCACGATTGATACCGAGTTTCTCGGCGGCTTGACCGAATATTTGAGCGAGCGCATCGGCTCGACACTGCGTGAATACGGCAAGCAGGCGCGCACCATTGGCCTGCGCATCCGTTATGTGGATCACTTTTCGGCACATCAGGCGGTGCGCCTCACGAAACCAACAAACGACGAGCGAGAGCTGCTCGCCGCGGCAAAAGAGCTGTTCGACAAATTGTTCACGCGGCGCGTGGCCGTGCGGCTGGTGGGCGTCAACGTAACGAATCTCGAGGCCGACCGGCGGCAAAATGAATTGTTCGATACCAGCGCAAATCGCCGCTGGTATTTGAACCGCGGCCTCGATTCCGTCCGCGGCCGCTACGGCTGGAACGCCGTCTTCTACGGCAACGGCCTCGAGCTCCGCGAGCATTACGCCAGCAAGCCCAACGGCCTGGTGCTTTCGACGCCGTGTCTCTCGCGGTGAAGAAGAAAAAACGGAATTGCTGAGTTTTATCTTCCCTTTCCCTACCGGATTCGAATGAACAAGCATGCCTGCCGAAACGCGGGCATGCCTTCTTCCCTTTCCAGACCGGGGCTCTCGTGTTCGTACACTTGCATTGTCACAGCCACTATTCATTTTTGCGCGGAGTGGCGTCGCCGGAAGAAATCGTTGCGGCCGCGGTGGAACAGAAGATGACGGCGGTGGCGCTGACGGATTCCAATGGTTTGTATGCGGCGGTGCCATTTTATAAGGCGGCGCTGGATGCGGGCATCAAGCCGATCGTCGGCGTGGTGCTGGATGTGGAATTTCGTGTTTCGAATGAGGCTTCGACTGTTCTCGGGAAAGGCGCGTTTCGAAATTCGAAACGCGAAATGCGAAATTCGCAAAGCACGCAGCTAACGCTGCTGGCAGCGGACAGGGAGGGCTACAGCAATTTGTGCCAGCTCGTGACGCTGCGGCATTTGGGCACAACCAAATTGTCGCGGGATGCGGCCGCGGCGGCTGGTAAAGAGGATGGCCGGCCAGTGACGTTGCAGGAGTTGGCAAAACACAGCCGCGGCGTAATTGCGCTGTGCCCAATGCCAGCACGATCGCGCGATGCGAGCAACCGCAGGGGCACGATATATCGTGCCCCTGCTCGACCGGAGGCCGATCCCCACGGGCAAGGATCGCCTGGCACGAGTCACGAATCACCAGTCGCCAGTTACTTCGCGGAGTTGAAAGAAATTTTCGGCGATCGCCTGTACATCGAGGTGCAGATTTTGTCGCCGGGGGATCGGCGAATTCTGCGCGAAGCCGAACGCATCGGGCGCGAAATAGATGTGCCGCTGGTAGCAACGAACAACGTGTATTTTCTGCGGCCGGAGGAGCACCTGCATCATCGCGCAGTGAATGCCATTCGAACGGGTGGATTGCTGACGACCGTTGCCCCACCCGAAATTACCACCAGCGAAGCATGGTTCAAGCCAGCGGCAGAAATGCACAAACTTTTTCCCGATCATCCGGAATTGCTGCGCGCGACGATGGAGATTGCGGACCGCTGCAATTTGCAGCTGGAACTGGGGAAAACCATTTTTCCGGAATTCAATGTGCCGGAGGGTGAATCGGCGTTTTCGTATTTGTGGAAACTGAGTTTCGAAGGCGCGCGAAAACGCTACAAGCCTTTGCGGCCGGATGTGCTTTCGCGGCTCACGCACGAACTCGAAGTCATCGAAAAACTGCATCTGGCGCCCTATTTCCTGCTGGTGTGGGACATCGCCGAGGAAGCGCGGCGGCGCGGCATTCCGGCCGTGGCACGCGGCTCGGCGGCCAGTTCGATGGTGACGTATTGCCTGGGAATTTCGCGGGTCTGCCCGCTGCGCTGGGGGCTTTACTTTGAACGGTTTTTGAACGAACAGCGCGGCGATTGCCCGGATATTGATATTGATATCTGCGGCGCGCGGCGTGACGAACTGCTCGATTACGTTTACGAGCACTGGGGCGCCGAACACGTCGCGATGATCGGCAGTTTCATTACCATGCATGCGCGGCTGGCCGTGCGCGAGGTCGCAAAAGTATTTGGCGTGCCGCCGGGCGAAGTGGACCGCTTCACGAAGCGGCTGCCGCACCGGCCCGTGCGCGAAATTCTAACGGCGATCCGCGAGTTGCCGGAATGCCAGGATCTTCCCGTGAACGACGAGCCATGGAAAACCATTCTGCACGTAGCGTTGCGCCTCGACGATGCGCCGCGGCACCTGGGGATTCACCCTTGCGGCACGGTGATTTCCGCGCGGCCGCTGAGCTGGCTGGCGCCGCTGGAACGCGCGACAAAAGGGATCGTCGTCACGCAATACGATATGAACGCCATCGAGGCGCTCGGGCTGATCAAGATGGATTTGCTGGGGCAGCGCGGGTTCACGACCATGTCGCTGGCGCTGGATAACATCGAACAAAAAGAGGTTAAGGAGATAAAGGAAGTAAAGGAGGTAAAGAAAAAGAACAACGTTGCGGCAGACGGAGTGACGCCGTGTCCGCGGCCGCGAGAAATTGATTTTGAGGCGATACCGGAGAATGATCCCGCGACGTGCGAGGTCATCGCAGCGGGACGAACGATGGGCGTGTTTCAGATCGAATCGCCGGCCATGCGCGGGCTGCTTCGAATGATGAAAGCGCAAACGCTGGAGCAGGTGGCGCAAGCTTTGGCGCTGATCCGGCCGGGAGCAGCGGAGTACGGATCGAAAGAACTGTTCGTGAAAAGGCTGCACAAACAGGAAGACGTCACATTTCCGCATCCAAAACTCGAGCCAATTCTTGGCGACACACTTGGCGTATGTATTTTCCAAGAACAGGTTATGCAGATTTCCCAGGCGCTCGGAGACATGACATTAGCGGAAGCCGATCTTGTCCGGAGGTCAACCGTAAAATATTCCGGACGTAGCGACCACACACGCTTGCGTGGAAAATTCCTGCAAGCCGCGGGAATGATGGGACTGACCGTCGCACAGCGCGAAGAAACCTGGATGATGGTGGAGAAATTCGCGGGCTTCGGATTTTGCAAAGCGCATGCGGCAACGTATGCGGATATTTCGTACCGCATGGCGTATCTGAAAACGCATCATCCGGCGGAATTTCTAGCGGCGATGTGCAGCGCAGGTGCAGGCTTCTATCACGTTTCGGCGTACGTGGAGGAGGCCAAACGCTGGGGCATCGAAGTGCGGCTGCCGTCGGTGAATCATTCAAGGATGGAATACACGGCGGAAGACGGCGGGAACGGGAAGCGCGCGCTACGGGTTGGGTTGATGCAGGTGAAGAGGCTGCGAATCGAAACGATCACGGCGATTCCGCGGGCGCGGGAAGAAGGCGGAGCGTTTCGATCGCTCGAGGATTTTCTGCGGCGCGTGCCGGTGGAATGCGATGAGATCGAATCGCTGATCAAATGCGGGGCCTTTGATGATATGGGCGATGAACTGGGCGCTGAAGCATGCCGGATGACGCGGCCGGAACTGCTGTGGCGCTGGAACCTGCTGCAGGTTGAGAAAGGCGCGCAGGCTAGAGCAGCTGCGCCAATGGGAGCAGGACAGGCGTTCCTGCCTGTCGTCTTTTCCGAGGAAGGCAAAAGCGAACAGACAAGAATGTCTGTCCCACAGTACACGCTGGAACAGAAGCTGCGCTACGAACGGGAAATCCTGGAGGTTTGCGTGAGCGGGCACCCACTGGATTTTCTCCCGCGCAATGGGGAAGCGTGGAGCGACGAACTGCCGGGGCTGCGCGGGAAGCGCGTGACGCTGTGCGGCTGGGTGGTGACCTACCGACATGTTGGAACGAAGAATTATCGCAACATGATGTTCGTCACGCTCGAGGATCAGCGCGGCATCTATGAAGTGGTGCTCTTCCCCAATGTCTACGACCGTTATGGCGGACTGGTGTTTGAGACGCGCACGATGCGCGTGACCGGGCGCGTCGAGCAGGATGGGCAGATCAATGGGGAGAAGCTGGAGGCGCTGAAGAAGTGAATCGTTTTCAGTTTTCAGTTCTCAGTTCTCAGTTCTCAGTTCTCGGTTTTCAAGGATAGTTCTTAGTTGTCAATTCTTAGAGTTTCGTTTTTGCTTCGAAATTCGGACCTGCTAATGAGGAGGAAAGAGTTTCGAGATTAAAACATGCTATTTCAGATCAGAAAACAAAACACCGCTCCACCAGCGGAGCCGGAAGCGGGGCGACCGGCGGGGAGCGGTGAGGAGTGGCTGGGGCGGAACCGCAGCAGCAAGCGGCGGCTTTGGGAGCGACTGAATCCCCGGAGCCGTAAACAGATTCGCGTGCTGGCCGAGGCGCTGGCGCTGCAACAAACGCATGCGCAATTGCCGGAACCGCAGCGTGCGCGGCTCAGCGCGGCAGTCGGCGAACTGGAGCGGCTCGCGGGGCGGATACGGGCGCTGCTCCAGGAGGTAGCACGGCGGACACCACCGGGCGAGTGAAGGTTGCGGGGGGGCCGGTTAGGGCGGGATACTTTTAGTATGCCTCTTCCCAACAAGCGCGGCACCCTTCTGATTATGGCGCTGGCAACGGCGTTTTGCGTGATCGCTCTGCCCGCCTGGGCAGATGAAATTCGCCTAAAAGACGGTAAAAAGCTTTATGGCGTGATCGTCTCCTACGAAGACAACATGTTCAAGGTCAAGACCGACTTTGGATATGTCCTGGTGGAAAAAGACAAAATCGCGTCCATCGTTCCAACCACGCCGACGGATAAACCGGAAGCGCAACCCGCGGCCAAGAAGGATGCGGCCTCGCAACCTTCCAAGCCCGGCAATGATGGGCAGCCGAAGGCGGAGTCCGCGGTCGCATCTTCCTCAGAAACTTCCGTTGCGCCGACCAACGCCAGCGCGAAAGAGGTCAACCCAGCTACCCCCGGAAAGACGGATAAGACGCAAACGAAAGTGGCGAATGTCGCGGCTAAGCCCGAGCTTTCGACGAATGCACCTGCTTCCAACACCTCTACACCTGCTGCAAAAGGAAGCGCTGCACCAGCGACAGCTGGGACGGCTGCTTCCGCTGCGCCACCGGCTGCCCCGAAAGAACCTGAAGTACCGGCGAATCGGGAAGATGTCCAGGGCAATCTCTACACGAACTACACGCACGGCTTCCGCATGTACAAAGCGCCGAGCTGGAACCTGCTGGAGGAAGCGCGCAGCGCGCTGCCAAACGCAATTGTGGCCATGGGCACTCCCAACGAATCGACGCTGCTCGTGGTCGGTGCGGAAAATACGAAAGAACCGCTGGATGTGGCGGCCGCAGCGGTCGAAAAACGGCTGCATGACGTCTACTCCAAGTACCAAAAGCTTTCGCAGCGCAAGACGGTCGTTGGCGGATTACCGGGAGTGGAGTATCAATATCGCGGTACCGCGGATGACCACGAGTGGTCTGGACGACTAGTAGTCGTGGCGCGCGGGAAGGATATTCTTACGGTCTTGGGGATGACCTATGCCGACACCGACCTTATCCAGATTCAGGAAAACGTGATTGCTCGCGCTATTGCCAGCCTCAATTTTGACGTGCACTGACCTGTCCGAAGGGGTTTTCAAGTTGTCCGTCTTCGGTTTTCAGTAAGAGAAGAAGGGATATTCGATCTGTCCTGTCCGCTGCACCAGCCGCGGGGGACCTCCCCCGTTTTTCCTGTTGATTCTGAACGACTGCATATTCTGTACCTTCTTTAGAATCAACACTTCTGGACATTTTCAAACTATATCAGGCGAGATGGACTGGTTTGGTAAGGAAGACCGAGGGAAGGTTACGATGCGCGGAGATGACAGGACTACCCGGCGGCGGCGGCTTCGCTGGCTTCGGCTACTTTGCGGTGTTCGCGGATCAATGCGATTAACGCCTGGGCGGCACGGGGCAGACTGCGATCGCGGCGGTAGACAAGGCCCAACTCACGCCAGAGATCAACACCTTCGACGGTGAGCAGCTTTACTTCTCCGGCTTTCACCTGATCGCGCGCAAAGCTTTCGCTGATGAAGGAGACGCCGGCATCGGCGGCCACGAAGCGCTTGATCATGCCGATACTCGGCAACTCCATGGTGACGTGAATGCGGGCGCGGTAGGGTCGAAACAGTTTGTCGAGGACCTGACGCGTGAATCCGGTTCGAGGAAAAATGAGCGGCTGCTCGGCGACTTCCGCCAGCGTGATTTTCGAGCGGTTGGCAAGGGGGTTTCGCGAACTGACCATGAACCGCAGGCGATCCTTGGAAATGTGATGCACTTTCAAGTTGGGAGACTTGATGGGCAGCGAGACGATGCCCACGTCCACGGAGCCGTCTTCGACTCGTTGCAAAATCTTGTGGCTGAAGTTGCGGTAGATGCTGATGTGCACCAGCGGGTAGCGGCGCTGAAATTCGGCAAAAATATCGGGAAGCAGGTAGAGGCAGGTGGCTTCGTTGGCGCCAAATACGATAGGGCCCTGCACTACGTTGCCGCGATCGGCGACGACCTGGATCGATTCGTCGCGCAGGCGAAGAAGTTTTTCGGCGTATTCGAAAAGAACTTCGCCGGCAGGAGTCAATTCAACGGATTTCGCGGAACGATCGAGAAGCCTGGCCTTGTAAGCTTGTTCGAGCTGGCGGATTTGCGCACTGACGGCGGATTGCGAGCGAAATACCTTCTGGCCCGCGCGAGAAAAACTCTTCAGCTTGGCAACGTACACAAAAGTGGTAAGTTGATCGAAGTCCATAAGCAATACGCTGGCCGGGAATTATAACGGATTCTCCCCGCCGAAAGCGGAACTATTCTCCTCCTTTTCACGCATGAAGCGCGGCGTGCGAGACCGGCGCGGCAACGGCTGACGGAACGATGCCGTGACGATGCTTGAGCTGGGCAAGGATGGGTTTCCAAGTCGCTTCCACCGTGCCCTGAAAATGGACCGGTTGCACGCGCACTAAAGGCAGCGTTACGCGGCGCGAAAGCAGTCTTGCGGCGCGGGGACTTGCAGTGAAGTGGACATGCTCTTCGAGCGCACGCCGCAGCCAAAGCTCTTCGTTGGAATCCAGGTTCGCGAGGGACACGAACTCCTGGTGAAGCACATCTTCGGCTTCCGCGCGCAGCACATAGGCAAGCCCGCCCGTCATGCCCGATCCAAAATTGAGGCCGAGCGGACCGAGAATGGCGGCCACGCCGCCGGTCATGTACTCGCAACCATGCTGGCCAACGCCTTCGACGACCGCGAGCGCGCCGCTATTGCGGACGGCGAAACGTTCGCCAGCGCGCCCCGCGATAAAGAGCTGGCCGGAGGTCGCGCCGTAGAGAACGGTGTTGCCGGCAAGAACGTCGCCGCGCCTGGAAGCGGCGAGCCCCGCCGTAATCGAGATGGTTCCCCCCGAGAGACCTTTTCCAACGTAGTCGTTGGCTTCGCCGGTCAGCTTCAGTGTGACGCCTTCGGCGAGAAACGCGCCGAAGCTCTGCCCCGCGGAACCGTGGAAGGCCTGCTTGATTTCGCCCGCTGTCGCCAGACCCTGATTCCGCCGGCGTACCAATTCGCCGCTGAGGCCCGTGCCCACGCTGCGATCGGAATTCTGAATTGGCTGAGACTCGTTCTGCAGCGCGAGCGAGGCGTTGAAGTGAACGGAATCCTCGAGGGCCGTAACATGGAGGCCAGGCTCTTGCTGCGGCGCAACGCGATTGGATTCCGAGATGGGAACGATCAGCAACGGATCCATTCCGGAACGCGCGCCGAGCCGGTCGTACCAGCCGGTGAGTTCGCTTAAGGAACGCACGCCGAGCTGTGCGAGGCGGTTGCGAACTTCTTCCGCAAGCGAGCGGAAGTAGGCGATCACCATTTCCGGCTTGCCCTGGAAGCGAGAGCGAAGGGTTTCGTCCTGCGTGGCGATGCCCACGGGACAGGTGTTCAAGTGGCACTGGCGGGCCATGACGCAGCCGATGGCCAGCAGCGAAGCGGTGCCAAAGCCGAATTCATCGGCGCCGAGAATGGCTGCAAGCACAATGTCTCGCGCGAACTTCAGGCCTCCATCCACGCGGAGAGAGAGGCGTGAACGGAGGCCCGCGCGAACCAGTGTGTCATGTGCTTCGCGCAAACCGATTTCCCAGGGAAGGCCGGTGTTTTTGATCGAAGTTAGCGGCGAAGAGCCGGTGCCGCCATTGTGACCGCTGATGGTGATGACGTCCGCTCCTGCTTTGGCGACGCCCGCAGCGATAATTCCCACACCCGCGCCGGAAACGAGTTTTACACCGATGCGCGCGCGCGGGTTCACGGCCCGCAGATCGTGAATCAGTTGCGCGAGGTCTTCGATGCTATAAATGTCGTGATGCGGCGGCGGAGAAATCAGCGGCGTGCCCGGCGTGGCGTGCCGGATACGCGCGATGTATTCGCTGACTTTCTTCGCGGGGAGCTGGCCGCCTTCTCCGGGCTTGGAGCCCTGCGCCATTTTGATTTCGATCTCTTGGGCGTGAACCAGATAATCGGTGGTAACGCCAAAGCGCGCCGAGGCGACTTGTTTGATCTTGTTTGCTGCGGCGGGTTCGTAGCGGTATGTGTTCGGGTCTTCGCCGCCTTCGCCAGTATTGCTGCGGCCGCCCAGCTCATTCATGGCCAGCGCGAGAGTGCGATGAGCCTCTGGGCTCAAGGAGCCGAGAGACATGGCTTGCGTGCTAAAGCGCTTGACGATGGATTCCAGCGGCTCGACTTCGTCCAGCGGAACGGCTGTGTCCGGCAGAGTGTCCAGCAAATCACGCAAGAAAATGCGGCCCTGGTGCTCGCCTAATTCTTCAAACGCGGAGTAGGTCTTCGCACTGGGAGCTTTCACGTGGGCATGAAGACGCCGCACAACTTCCGGCGAGTTGGCGTGCAGCTCCGCGCCTTTCCGGAAGCGAAACAGACCCGCGTCGGCCATATCGTCGGATTCGCCAGAGAACGCCGTCGTGTGCATTTTCAGATAATCGGAGAGGAGATCGTCGAGCGATTTCTGGCCGGGAAAATCCGCGGCGTCTTCAAAAACATCGGCGCAGAGTTCTTCCGACAGTCCAACAATTTCGAAGAGCTGGCTATTGCGATAGCTCGCCAGCGTGGAAACGCCCATGCGCGCGAGCACTTTGCGCATTCCGGCATTGAGGGCCACGCGCATTTTCTCTGAACCGCTGGATTCGATTGACTCCGCGAACTGATCGGCAAGATACGGCACGACGGCGCTGGCGCCCGCGGCGACGAGCAGCGCTACGTGATGAGTGTCAAACACCTGAGCCGATTCGACAATCAGCGGAACTTCCCACAGGCCTTCCCGCACCATCGCTTTCCAGATGGCCGCCGTGGCAAGGAGCGCGGGCAACGGCGCACGCTCCGCGCCAAGTGTCCGGTCAGAAAGGAGGAGGAGTCCCGGGCGCCCGCTGCTACTCAGAGGGGTAGTGGAAAGCTGAGTAAAACTGCAGCGCGCCCCCGGGACTCCAGTTGCGGCAGGAAATGTAAAATCGATTCGTTGCGCGGGGCCGTAGATGGCCTCGAGTTGCGCGAATTGGCCGGCGGTGATGACCGGGCTCGGCAGCGTGACGCCGTCTTTCATGTGGACGTCGAGGGACATGACGTGGGTTTCGCGCAAGGGATCGATCGGCGGGTTGGTGACTTGCGCGAAGCGCTGCTTGCAGTAATCCCAGAGCGTTCTCGGGAGGGCGGAAAGGAACGCGGGCGGCGCGTCGTCGCCCATGCTCCAGTCCGATTCCTTGCCATGGACGAGGCCGGAGAAAAGAATCTTGAATTGATCTTCGGTCCAGCCGGCCGCGGCGGCGATACGTTTCGGATTCTCAACGATCGTGGATAGAGCGCCGGACGTTGCGGTCAATCTTCGTTGTGGAGTGGCGTTGCGCGCTTGTTGAATGGCTAGGCGCTTGAGAATGTCGCGCCAGCGCAAGAAAAGTCCGGTGACGGGATTCGCCAGAATCATTTCGCCGGGGCCGAGACGCTGGCGCTCGGCGATTTGCGATTCTTCCAAATCCACGAGACCGGTTTCCGATCCGGCGATCAGCAGGCCATCATGGGTCAAGGTGTAGCGCAGCGGCCGAAGGCCGTTGCGGTCAAGTTTTGCACCTACGAACTGGCCGTCGGAAAAAACCAATGCCGCGGGACCATCCCAGGGCTCGATGCGCTGCGAAAGCGCGGTCAACGCGCCACGAACGTCGCGGGAAAGAAGAGGATCTTTTTCAAAGGCCGGAGGAACCATCGCGAGCATGGCTTCTTCCGAGGACAGGCCTTGCAGCAGCCGCAGCTCGAAGGCGTTGTCGAAGCTGGCGGAGTCGCTGACGTTTTCTTCGAGCAGCGGAAACCATGGGCCCACGGTTAGCCGCGCGCGAATTTCACTGGACTTGGCGCCCAACCAGCGGCGGTTGGAGACGATGGTATTGATTTCGCCGTTGTGCGCGACGTAGCGGAAGGGCTGCGCCAAATGCCAAGACGGCTGGGTGTTCGTCGAATAGCGCTGATGAAAGACGGCGAAGGTGGTCGCGAAGGATGGATCGCGCAAGTCTTCGTAAAATTGAGGAAATTGCCAGGGGGTGAGCAGGCCCTTGTAGACGACGGTCTGCGAGGAAAGCGAACAAATATAACAGCGAGGCGGCAAGAGCGATTCGGCGCGTTTGCGAAGGAGAGATAAGCGCCACTCAAAGCGCTGGGCGCGGCGCGAGGGGTGGAACGGCTCCACAAAAAACTGCCAGATCTCTGGCATGGTTTCCAGAGCGCGGCGGCCCAAGGAATCGGTGTTCACGGGAACGCGGCGCCAGCCGATGACGCGCAGGCGCTCGGTGTCGGCCGCACCTTCAATTGCCGCGCGCGCTTCCCGCACGGCTGAGCTGGGAATAAAGGCAAACCCAACCGCGAACATTTCGGAGAGCTCGATTCCCTCTTCCTGCGCGCGGGCGCGGAAGAAAGGGATGGGGAGCGAAGTGAGCAGGCCGGCGCCGTCACCGCTGGCGCCATCGGCATCCACGCCGCCTCGGTGCGTCAGGCGCTCTAAGGCAGTCAAAGCAAACTGGATAATGTCGTGGCTAGGTGCGGCGCCCAGACGGGAGATAAAGCCGGTGCCGCAGGCATCATGGTCCGGGTGGCCCCAGTTCGGGTGCCGGCCCTCAGCGGGCGGAGTGGTCGCCACTTGCTGGCTGGCGAGGCCTCGACGGCTCTGCGGACCCATAACCGTTTATCGGACAGATGGGAGGCGCTTGTACAACGCAGAATTTGAATTCGCTGAATTGATTTCTTGATAGGAGAGGTGAGAGGCTGTGGTTCGCTAGAACTTTGTTACTTCGGAGAAGTGGAAGTCGTGGACTTTCATTGCAGGGACGACCATTTCAAAGGCTTCTTCGCCGGTGGCGCGGACGGCAGGGCCTAGCAATTCGACGTTTTTGAGCATGTCGATGAGGGACTGGTTGAAGCGGAAGTTGCGCGCTGCTCCTGTAACCTTCCCATTTTCAACAAGAAACAGGCCATCGCGGGTCATGCCGGTCATCACCTTTTCGTAGGGGTCCACTTCGCGGATGTACCAGAGCCGAGTCACGAGCAGTCCCCGGTCGGTCGAGGCCACCATCTTTTCGAGGGAGGAATCGCCGCCGCCGAAGACCAGGTTCATGGGGGCTTCGCCGTACTCGTTGGGGAGTGCGAAACCGTGGCCGGTTGGCTTTTTGCCGACGGCCTTGGCGCTGGCTCGCGAATAGACAAGATTCTTGGGTATCCCGCCTTCGACCAGTGTGACCCGCTCGCGGGGCAGGCCTTCGCCGTCGAACGGGGCGCCTTGTTGCAGCGGGTGATAGACGTCGTCGGTGATGATGATGTTTTTGCCGAAGAGTTGCTTGGCCATGCGGTCGTTCAGGCAGGAGCGCTTGTCACGAAGCGCGGTGGCGGCGAAATCGTAAAAGAGAAATCCGACGAGATCGAGGACGGCGGCGGGTTCGAGGATAACCGTGTAGCGACCGGGCGCGAGTTCGCGGGCGTCTGACGCGAGGCGCGCTTTTTCGCTGGCACGCTCGGCGAGTTTCTGGGGATCAAAGGCGCGGACGTCTGCGGAATTGGCTTTGGCCCAGCTTGCGGCAGGCTCTTGCTGCATGGTGATGGAGAATTCGGCATGCGTTTCTCGATAGGCGGCGAAGAGCCCGCGCGAATTGCCGATGGCGGATTGGCTTTGGCCGCTGGCGTAGATTCCGGCGGCGACCTGGCCGTTCTTGATGGCCAGATCGCAGGCGCGGCGCACGGCTTGTGCGCGATCTTGGGCCGTCAAAGCGGCTGTCCGGTTGACAAAACGATTCACGCGGCGGTAATGCTGCTTGCCGGGCATAGGGAGGAGAAGCGGATCCTTTGGCTGGCTGTGTGCCAGGGAGAGTGAAGCTTCGATGGCGGCACGAAGGGAATCTTCGTCGAGGCGATTCGACGTGGCGCGCGCGGTGCGGCCGTCTTGAACAGTGCGAATGGAAATCGTTACGCCGTGCTCGGCCACGTTTTGATGAATGCCGTTGTTGGCGAAGCGCGTTAGCGTGTCTGCGACTTCGTCTACGTGCACTTCCGCTTCTTCGACACCCGTGGATTTGGCAAGGCGAAGAACTGTGTCAATCATTTGCCGAAGATGGCGTTCCCCGAGAAGCTCTGCGCCAGCGGCGGTTTGACGCGACGATGTTTTTCTGACTTTGGCCGCGGATTTCATTGGTTTGAAAAGGCAGTCCCGATGTGCACGTTGCGGAAGCGCGAGGGAGACGCTCCGTGGCCTGTTCCCATAGTCTGCATGGGCTGGCCTTTGCCGCAGTTTGGCGTGCCCCAAAGCGTCCAATGATCGAACTTGCAGATGGCGTCGCAGGAGTTCCAAAATTCGGTGGTGATTCCGCTGTAGCTGGGGTTTTTCAGCAGGCGGACTTTCTTGCCACCTTTGATTTCCCAGCCGATTTCCGTGGAAAACTGAAATTGGTAACGCCGGTCATCAATGGACCAGGAGCGGTTCGTCTCCATCAGGATTCCGTCATTGGTGTCGGCGATCAAGTCCGCGTAGTCCCAAGTGCCTGGGAGCAAGCTGACGTTGGTCATTCGAATGATCGGCAGACGGTTCCAGCTTTCCGCGCGCATCGTTCCGGAAGAGCGCTTCAAGCCGATGAGGTGAGCGGTTTCGCGATTCGAAAGATAGCCGCGGAACTTTCCGTCCTTGATGATGTCGGTGCACTGCGCAGGAACGCCTTCGTCATCGTAAGCGAAAGTGCCGAGCCCCTGGCCGTGATCGAGACGCGCGTCCGCCACGACGTTGACAATGCTCGAGGCGTATTTGAGTTGATTCAACTGGTCGAGGGTAAGAAAACTGGTGCCGGCGAAATTCGCTTCCTGGCCGAGGACGCGATCGAGCTCGATGGGATGCCCGATCGATTCGTGGATTTGCAGCCCGAGCTGGCTGGCTCCGAGGATGAGCGTGCCGATTTTCTCCGGACATTGCGAGGCGGAGTGGAGCGCGACGGCTTCTTCGGCGATGATCGGCGCGTGTTTCAGTAAATTGAGCGATTCGATGAGTTCGTAGCCCTGCAGCGCGTACTGGCCTCCGAAACTGTTGGGATGCGATCGCTTCTGGATTTCGTCGCCCTGAAACGAGGTCGCCGCGATCCCGCAGCCGGAAATGACTTTGCGCTGGTGAATGCGTGAGCCGCTGCTGGAGGCAAACCACGAATCGATTTTGCGGAATTGCATGTCCGTCTCGGTCAGCGTGACGCCCCTCACGCGGCGCATCTCTTCGTCCGCGGCAAGCAGAAGCGCCAACTGTCTCTCCAGTGGAATCTCGAAGGGATCCTTGCGAAATGGGCTTTGCCAACTGTCAACGTAGGATTCTTCCGGGGCCATCACCACTTCGCCGCGCTTCGCGAGCGCGGAGGCTTTCGCGATGGAAACGGCTTGCGCGGCGCAGGCGGCGACACCTTCGCGCGTTAACCGGTCGGTGGAGGCAAATCCCCAGGCGCCGTTGGCCAGGACACGAATGCCGATGCCGATCGACTCGCTCTGCGCGAGCGTGCCGACCTGGCCGTTCTTGGTGGTGAGGTCGCGCTGCCGGATGTGCATGGCGCGCACATCGCTGAAGGAGGCGCCGCGCAATTTGGCCGTATCAAGAGCGTTTGTGCAGAGGTCCCACATAGGTGTCCGTCAAATCGGAAAGGTTGCCACTAAAAAAACAGGGGCGCAAGATTTTGCGCCCCTACGAAGATAACACGATTTTGCAGCTAATCCAGGCCGTTGAGCTTACGTGCCTTCCTGCCAAGAGGCGAGGTAATGCTCCTGCTCAGGGGTGAGCTTATCGAGCCGGTGGCCCATGGATTCCAGCTTGAGACGGGCGATGTCCTTGTCCAAGTGCTCGGGAACAACGTACACCTGAGGCTTGAGGTCCTTGTAATTGGCGCGCAGATATTCGGCGGACAGTGCCTGGTTGGCGAAGCTCATGTCCATCACCGAAGCGGGATGCCCTTCGGCGGTGGCGAGATTTACGAGGCGGCCCTCGCCGAGCAGATACACCTTGCGGCCGTCCTTCAGCTTGTACTCGTCCACGAGCGGGCGCACTTCGCGCTTTCCGCTGGACATCTTCTCCAGTGCCGGGATATCAATTTCCACGTTGAAGTGGCCGGAATTGCAAACAATCGCGCCACCCTTGATGTGTTCGAAATGCTCGGCGCGGAGGACGCTCTTGTTGCCGGTCACAGTGATGAAAACGTCGCCTTGCTTCACGGCTTCTGCCATGGGCATTACGCGGAAGCCATCCATCACGGCTTCAATGCCCTTCACCGGATCAATTTCGGTGACGATGACATCGGCACCCAAGCCCTTGGCGCGCATGGCCACGCCGCGCCCGCACCAGCCATAGCCGGCAATCACGACTTTGAGGCCGGCGAGCAGCACGTTCGTGGCGCGAATGACCCCATCAATAGTGGACTGTCCTGTGCCGTAGCGATTGTCAAAGAAGTGTTTCGTCATCGCGTCATTCACGGCGATGATCGGATATTTCAGGGTGCCGTCCTTGGCCATAGCGCGCAGACGAATGACGCCCGTGGTCGTTTCTTCGGTGCCCGCAATCACGTTGGGGACGAGGTCGGTGCGCTTGGTGAGCAGCATGGTGACGAGGTCGGCGCCGTCGTCCATGGTGAATTGCGGCTTGTGTTCAAGCGCCGCGCGCAGGTGCGAATAATAAGTGTCGTTGTCCTCGCCCTTTATGGCGAACGTTGGAATGTTGTAGTCGCGATTCAGCGACGCGGCGACTTCGTCCTGGGTGGAAAGAGGATTGGAGGCGCACAGAACGGCGTCGGCGCCGCCGTCGCGCAGCGCGATCATCAAGTTTGCGGTTTCGCTGGTCACATGCAAGCAAGCGGAAACGCGCAGCCCCTTGAGTGGCTGCTCCTTGACGAAGCGTTTGCGAATGGATTCCAGCACGGGCATTTGCTGCCCCGCCCACTCGATTCTGCGCTTGCCGGCGTCGGCCAGGCCGATATCCTTCACATCACCTTTTTTCAGTTCAGCGATTGCCAATGTCTTGCTCCTCGATTTTGAATTTCGAATGTCAACGGGTGGACCGGGCCACTCCGTTAGACGGCTGCGTAACGCTTACCGCCTTCTTGACGAAACTGCGGAAGTCAGTGCCGCGCGCCGACCTCAGCGACAGCAACGGCGCCGAGGCCTGCGGCTTTGCGGAGAGCGTCCGCGCGGTCCGTGCGTTCCCAGGTAAACCCAGCGCCACTTCGTCCGAAGTGGCCGTAGGCCGCAGTGGGTTTGTAGATTGGGCGGCGCAGGTCCAGTGTTTCGATAATGCTCTTTGGCGTCAGCGTAAAGAACTCACGGATCAGAGAGGTGATTTTTTCTTCCGGCACGGTAGCGGTGCCAAAGGTGTCGGCCATGACGGAAACCGGTTCGGCAACACCAATCGCATAGGCCAACTGCACTTCCGTCTTGCTCGCAAGGCCTGCCGCAACGATGTTCTTCGCGATGTAGCGCGCCATATAGCATGCCGAGCGATCCACCTTCGACGGATCTTTTCCGGAGAACGCGCCGCCGCCATGACGGCTGTAGCCGCCGTAGGTATCCACAATTATTTTGCGTCCGGTGAGGCCCGCATCACCCATCGGCCCGCCAATCACAAAGCGGCCCGTCGGATTGATGTGGTACTTGGTTTTCGCGTCCAGCATGGAAGCCGGAATGATCGGCTTGATTACGTGCTCGGTGATGGCCTCGCGGAGGTCTGCGTTCGAGACTTTCTCGCTGTGCTGCGTGGAGACGACTACGCAAGCCACTCGCGCGGGCCGGCCATTGCGGTATTCAATGGTGACCTGCGACTTGCCATCGGGCCGGAGAAAATCAACTTTGTGGGTTTTGCGAATCTCGGCGAGGCGCTGCGTGAGGCGGTGGGCGAGCTGGATGGGCATGGGCATCAATTCATCGGTTTCATCGCAGGCAAAGCCGAACATCAGGCCCTGATCGCCCGCTCCGCCGGTATCGACACCCATGGCAATATCCGGAGATTGGCGCTTGATGGTGCACATGACAGCGCAAGTGTCCGCGTCATAGCCGTACTTCGCGCGGTCGTAGCCAACGCCACGAATGGTGTGGCGCACCAACTCATCGTAATCCACATGCGCGCTGGTGGTGATTTCACCGGCGACCACCGCGACGCCCGTGGTGATCAGCGTTTCGCAGGCGACGCGGCCTTTTGGATCCTGCTTCATCACCTCGTCCAGCACCGCGTCAGAAATCTGGTCGGCAATTTTGTCCGGATGTCCTTCGGTAACGGACTCCGACGTAAATAGGAAGTTTCGTAAGGCTTCGCTCAATGCAGATTCTCCTTCGTGATTTGCGGGGACGCACCGCTGCGGATGCCCCTGTAGATTCCAAGATTTTCTTAGCATCACAAAAGTACCATTGGGCGCGGGAAGAATCAACGCATTGATTCCAAACCGCTTAGATAGGGGTTAAACGGTCGAATTTGCAGGGTGAATGGTCACCACAAACATTAATTGGTGACGATCAAGCCACGTCCGTGTCTTCTTCCGGCTCAATCTCGAGCTTTCCCTTGGTCTTTTTCGCCATCAGATAGGAGCGGATGAAAGGGTCCAGATCGCCGTCCAGAACGCGGTCCACATCACCGACCTCGAATTTTGTGCGGTGATCCTTGATCAAGCGGTAGGGCTGCATTACGTAGGAGCGGATCTGGCTGCCGAAGGAGATATCGAGTTTGCTGGCATCCAGCTTGTCGGTGTGCGCCTGGCGCTTCTGGATCTCCAAATCGTAGAGCCGCGAGCGGAGCATCTTCATCGCCAGCTCGCGATTCTTGCCCTGGCTGCGCTGGGCTTGGCACGCCACAACAATGTTTGTCGGGAGGTGGGTGATGCGGACGGCGGTTTCCACCTTGTTTACGTTTTGGCCGCCCTTGCCGCCGGCACGGAAGGTGTCTACGCGCAAATCTTCCGGGCGAATGTTGATCTCGATGCGGTCGTCAATTTCCGGGATAACGAAGACCGAGGCAAAGGAGGTGTGGCGGCGCGCGGCCTGATCGAAAGGAGAGATCCGAACGAGGCGGTGAACGCCGGTTTCGCCGGCAAGCAAGCCGTAGGCATTTTCGCCGGAGAATTGAATCGTCGCGGATTTGATGCCGGCTTCTTCACCGGGAGTTTCGTCGAGCACTTCCGCGTTCATGTCTTTGCGCTCGGCCCACCGGAGGTACATGCGAAGAAGGATGGAGGCCCAATCCTGCGACTCGGTTCCACCAGCGCCGGGCTTGATGGTCATGATGGCGTTGAGGTGGTCGGTCTCGCCGGAGAGCAATGTTTTTGTTTCGAGTTCGGCGATGTAGCCGTCGGCGGCGTTGAGCTCGCGGTCCAGTTCCTTCAAGAGATCGTTCTTTTGCTCCGCGTTCGTCTCTTCCAGCGCGAGATGGATGTACGTTTCAATGTCGCTGGAAAGCGAGGCGAGTTTTTCGTCCGCGGCAATCTGCTCTTCGGCGCGCTTGCGGTCGCGGAGAACACCTTGTGCGGCTTCCTGATTGTTCCAAAAATTGGGATCGGCTACGCGGGCTTCGAGTGTTTTCAGGCGCTCGCGGTACTGCGGCGCGTCAAAGATAACTCCGAACGAGAGTGATGCGCTGCTTGAGCCCTTCGTAGCGGTGCTGCAGGTCTTCGAGGATCATGCTTTGTGTTGAAGTTCGCCCGCGGAAAAGCGGGCGCTACTTTGCCTTTCGAAACGTTGTCGCCACTAGAATAACGGAAACCAGCACGCAGAGCCAGGCGAACCAGTCGCCAAACCTCGTGTAAATCGTTTCGTCCCTTCGAAAGTCGTAAGGCAGGTCGGCGGCGGCGCGAACGTCCGGCGGGAGCGGCGAGAAGATGCGGCCGTAGGGATCCACCGAAACGGTGAAGCCGTTGTTGGTCGTGCGAACGATCCAGCGGCGATTTTCCACGGCGCGCACACGGGCCATGCGCAGGTGCTGCTCAGGAGCGGCGGAGCGGCCAAACCAGCCGTCGTTCGAAATGTTGATCAGGAGCTGCGCGCCATTTGCTGCAAAGCGGCGCACTTCGCCCGCATAGATAGCCTCGTAGCAAATGAAAACGCCGAACGTGTTCCCGCCCGGCAGCGTTCCCACGGCGTACTTGTTTCCCTTGTGAAAGCCGCCGACTTCCTCGGAGACGCTGTTCACCACCTGGTGGATCAGCGGAAACGGCTCGTACTCGCCGAAAGGAACGAGATGAATCTTGTCATAGACAAAAACACGCTGCCCCTGCGGATCGAAGAGTAATGCGCTGTTGTACGGAGCAACACCGCCATGCGGGACCACATCGGTGGGGTCTACCGGCGGCTTCCATTCGATTGCCCCGGCCAGGAACGGATGCTTGAAGTCGGTCGTGAGCTTCGAGGCGATTTTTGCGAATCGCACGTCTTGAAAAGAAAATGGCGCTGGCGCCTCCGGCCAGATCAAGAGATTCGGCTTTTCCGCCGAGGGTGCAAGACTGATTCGCTCGATTTCTTCCAGGTCCGCCGTGTGGGTCTCAAACCAGTCCGAGGGATAGGAATCCGCCTCTGGAAAATTGAGCTGAACGGCGCGCGCGAAATGATGCGCCGGCGCCTCAGGCACCAGCCGCGGTCCAACAAAGACGACGAGAAGAAGGATGGCCATGATGCTGGCAGCAACCGCCGCGCGCTTCCTGATGTGCGGCGTTTCTGCGGCTAGCGCCCATACCAGCAGCATATTGAAAGCCGCAATGACAAACGACAGTCCGTAGATACCGGTAACGGTAGTGATTTGGAGGATGCCGAGACTTGCCGATGCAGCATACCCAAGCAAATTCCATGGAAAACTAATCTCCGGCAAGTGCGCGCGGACAAATTCGAACGTGACCCAGATAAATGGCGCACCGAGGCAAGCCCGCTCGACACTCCGGAGAGCGAGCCGATTTACCGCCCATGCGAAAGTCCCGATCAAAATGCCCCAAACGGTCGCAATCAAAAGTAAAACGCCCCAACCGCCCGCAGTGGAGAGCCCGCCATGAACCGAAAGAACGGTTGCAATCCACGGCACGGAAGTAAGAACAAACGCAATGGCATGAAGAAATCCGCAGCCGAATGCTACCCGCAGACGCGCTCCGAGAATGGCAAAGACAAGAATCGCCACGCAGATCCAGGAATAGAAACTCAAATACAGCCCGGTAAAGGAAAGGGAGAGAAGAGCACCGGAAGCCGCGCCAACCAGCAGACGCAGTCCCACGGGCGTTGGCGAACCGGTTTGCGGACGAAGGTAGGTGAGCCAGCGGCCCGCGGGCATCAGTGTTTCACGATGGCTTTGAAGCCTGCGCCCTCGAGGCCTTTCCTCGCGGCGTCGGCGGCTTTTTGGTCGGCGTACGGGCCGACCTGCACGCGAAAATACTTGTCGCCCCGCGGAGAAAGAACGAACGCGGGGAATTTCTTCTTTTGCAATCGCGTCGCGAGCTCCATGGCGTCGGATTCTTTGGTGAGCGCGGCAACTTGCAGGGTGTAAGCGCCTCCAGGGATCAGCGGCGTAGTCGCCGGTTTTGTGGGGCTTCCTGCCGTTCTCGGCGGCGCCGTGGTCCGGACAAGGACGGGCGCATTCGGTTGCGCTGGCGATGGCGCGACGGACTTCAGATGGTCTTCGGGCTTTCTGGCATCGCCCGCGTGGTAAAACTCCCAATCTGTTTTCGCAGGCGCGGCCGAGTCCGTGGGTGTTTCGGAAGGCGCTTTATTACTCGTTCGCTTCGCGACCGGCTCCGGCTTTGGAGAAACGGAGACTTCCGGCTTTCCACGCAGATCCGTTGCGGCGCGCACCTGGCCGTCGTATTCATTGCGCCCCATCACGTAGCCGAGCGTGAAGAACACACCCGAAAACAGCAGCATCAGCATAAACAGGCCGATGACATGCCGGCTTTCGAGCACACGCTCACCCGCGCCGCTTCGTTTTCCTCCAGAAGCCATTCTTACTTTTGCGGTCCTCCTAAATTCCTAGTCCACTGATTAATGATATCGATAGGCAGGGGAAACACAATCGTTGTGTTCTTCTCGACACCTATCTCGGTCAGGGTTTGGAGGTAGCGGAGCTGGATGGCGGAGGGCTGAGTTTCGAGAACTTTGGCGGCGTCGGCGAGTTTCTGGGAGGCTTCGAACTCACCTTCCGCGTGGATGATCTTGGCGCGGCGCTCGCGTTCGGCCTCTGCCTGCTTGGCGATGGCCCGCTGCATTTGCTCGGGAATGTCGACTTGCTTTACTTCGACTTTCGAAACTTTGATGCCCCAGGGTTCCGTGTCGGTGTCGAGAATGATCTGGAGCTTGGCATTGACTTTGTCGCGCTGGGAAAGAATTTCATCGAGTTCGAACTGTCCCACGATGCTTCGAAGCGTGGTTTGCGCGAGCTGAGAGGTCGCGTATTGATAATTCTGGACCTGGGACATCGCCAAGTTCGCGTCCACCACTCGAAAATAGCAAACCGCGTTCACTTTTACGGAAACGTTGTCGCGCGTGATGATGTCCTGGGGCGGAACGTCGAGCGTTTCGAGGCGCAGATTGATGCGGTAGAGCGTTTCGATCGGCCATACGACAAAATTTATGCCGGCAGTCTTTGCTTCGGGGAGCAAACGGCCGAGGCGCAGCACAACGCCTCGCTCCCATTCCTTGATGATGTAGAGCGAATTCCAGACCCAGATCAGCAGAATCCCGAGGACAACGAACAGCGGTATCCCGATAAACCCGATCTCCATGTTTTCCTCCTCCATTCAGAGAATTCTTATTTCGTCGCCGGGACGGCCACGTCGGCCGGCTCAACATAAAGTTTTAGACCTTCCACGCGCAAGATTCGGACGGTCTTGCCTTCCTGAACGGGCAGGGAAGATTCCGCCTGCCACAGTTCGCCATGCACGCGAATCATCCCCTCCACGCCCGGCCGCAGCGACGCAACGGTAATGCCTTGGGATCCGACCAACTCTTCCTTGCCTGTCGTCGTTTTCCATTTCCGCGAACGCAGCACCAGCCGCATCAGAAAAATGACAATCACTGCGCACGGTAGAGTAGCCGCGAGCGCCACGCTCATGCTCACTCCTCCGGGAGTGAGCGGCGAGCGGATCAGGAAGATCGCTCCGAGGAACATAGAGATCACGCCGCCCGCGCCCAAAACGCCGTGGCTGGGCATTTTCGCTTCGAGTATAAAAAAGGCCATCGCCAACGCGATCAAGAACAGCCCTGCAAAATTGACCGGGAGGAAGTTCAGCGCGTACAGCGCGAGAACGAGGCAGATGCCGCCGATCACGCCCGGCGCAATCACGCCGGGATGCGTGAATTCGGTGTAGAGGCCAAGAACGCCAAGAATCAGCAGGACGAACACGAGGTCCGGCTGCACGATGCGATTCAGAAATTTCTGCCGTGTGGAAAGTTCAAACGCTGCGCGAACAGGGCGGGTGAGATTCAGTTTTACTTGCGTACCGTCAAATCGCCTGGTCTCTCGCCCGTCCAGTTGTCTCAGCAACTCTTCCGGTGTGCTGACCACGAGATCGATCATTTTGCCTTCGAGCGCTTCCTTTTCGGTGAACGCCTTCGATTCGGTAATAGCCGTTTCCGCGAGAGCCGGGTTTCGTCCGCGCCTTTCGGTGAAACTGCGGAGAAAGGCCATGGCGTCGTTGTTGATCTTTCGGCGCATCACCTCGTCAATCTGCGGCACGTATCCGCCAATCGCGAGGACGGGCGAAGCGGCGCCGGCATGCGTGCCTGGCGCCATCGCGGCAATGTCCGCGGACAGCAAGATGTAAAATCCAGCCGAGGCTCCACGCGCGCCCGTCGGCGAAACGTAGACCGCCACGGGCACCTTCGACACCAGGATGTGCTGAATCATATCCTTCATGGAATCGCTGAGCCCGCCCGGCGTATCCATGATGATCAACACGAGCGCGGCGTTCTGGCGTGCCGCGTCGGCAAGTCCTTCGTCGATATACGCTGCCAGGATGGGCTCCACATCCCCGTCAATTCTCAATTCCAGCACCACGGGCCCGGAAGGCGATTTTTCCGCGGTCGCCTGCGGCAGCAGCAAGAAAATCGCGGCGGCACCCCAGGCCGCGATAGAGATAGCCATGGCAAAGAATCGGAAGCGCGGATGACGTATCGTGCGCCGCCTCCCTCGGAACGGGTTGCTCACGGCGCACCTCCGCCGGGTTTTTTCTCGGCAGGTCTGGCATTCTGCAGATGTTCCAGAAGTTGTTTTGCTTGGGCATAGTTCGGCGCAAGCTTCAAGGCCCGCTCCACTTCTGCACGGGCCAAATCCGGCTTTTTTTGTTCCAGGTAGATTCTTGCCAGCGTCGTGCGCACGGCCGCGGAATCGCGGGACTCCAGCGAAGCTTGAAGCTCTTTCACCGCGTCATCGATTTTGCCCTTGCGGCGGTCGATTTCCGCCAGGCCGAAGTGCGCCGCGGCGTTGCCGGGATCTGCGGCAAGCGCGTCACGGAACTCCTTCTCCGCAGCATCGTTACGGCCAGCGGACAGCTCTTCCCGGCCACGGCGGACGTGCACCCCTGGCGTGTCATTTGGAGAACCAGAGGCAGCGGTGCGTTCAGCGGATTCAGGTGACTGGATTTCCGCTCGGAGCGCGGTTACGTCCAGCTCGGTCTTGATGCGAATCAGCTTGGACAGAGAATCATTCTTTGCATCGAGCCGGATCGCGGGGAGTCCGTTGGGCCCAAATGTTTCCGCCGCGGTCTCGCGCTCCTGATCCGCTTCCGCTTTGTTGCCGGCCTTTTCCAGCGACAGGATCAACAGTGCGCGGTCTTCCGCGTTGTCCGGCTCGCGTTCCGAGGCGTCGCGAAAGTATTTGGGTGCTGCGCCGGCGTCATTCGCCTGGAGCGCCAGCAAGCCCAGATTGAACGGATAGTCGTCTTCGTCGGGATCGAGTTCTGCCGCCCGGCGAAGATCGGCCTGCGCGGCGGGTACTTTCCCTTGGCGTGCCCGGGCAATGCCGAGATTGTTCAGGATTTCCGGCAGGTCCGCGCCGGAAACCCTGATGTTCTGGCGCATCTCCTGCAATGCGGTGAAAACTTCCTCGGCGTGATCCGGCTGCCCGAGCAGCAGCTTGCAAACGCCGGTGGCGAAAATCGCTTGCGCGTAGCGATCGTGGATCTTCGGCACTCGCGCGTACCAGATCAGCGCGGAATCGCAGTCGCGGCGCGCGAAATACGCGTCGCCCAGCGCGAACTCCGGTTCGGGCCAATCGGGTTCGAGGCGAGCCGCTTCTTTTAGCTCGCGCACGCGGTTGTCATCGTCATTGGCGACTAAGCCCCGAATGTAATGCTCAAATGCATCCAGGCGCAGCGGCCGCTGGTGCTTCGTGAATTCCTCAAGCTTCAGCGGGTAGTAATGATTGCTCGCGGAAAGCATTCGCCATACCAGTCGCGTGTGCAAATCCATGAGCGCAGCAAGAGGGCCGGTTTCCACCAACGGCGGGAGCAGCACCGTTGGATCTACCCTCAGCATTCGCAATTCGATGGTCAACGAATTTCCGTTCGCGCTGTACCGTCCGAAAACCACAAAGTCGGCGTCCAAATCCTCTGCAACGTGCAGCATGGTGGCCCGGCTGAACTTGGACGAGCGCGGAAGCCCGTAGCGATCCAGTTCCAGCAAACGTCCCGCATGCGAGTAAACCTGCTCGCCGGTCGCAGAGAGCCTCTGGATGGTGAGCTCTTCCAGGCCTTCGCTAAGCCATTCCAGCCGCGGCGAAGCCCCCGCATTTTCAAACGGAAAGACCAGGTAGATTCCCTGCTGATAGCCCGGCGTCGCCTGTTTTTGCGGGCCCGCCACCGTTTGTTGTGCGGGAGCGGAGAGGCTTCCAAGAATGAATACGCTGGAGAATACGATCAGATTACGCGCACTGAAGAAATGCCGCACCATGCTTCTGGCATTGTAACAGACGCAAGCACACGTTTCCCGCCAGACCTGCGTATGTACTTGAAACGGAATAGTGCTACGTTGGCTTAGGGTTGTATAGTTTCCGGCGGTTTCGGGGCAAGAACTTCCTGAATCGCCGGGTCCTTCAGAGCCGCCGCGAAAGACGGATCGGTTTTTGCCGCGGCAAGTTCCTTGTAGCCTTCGTCCTTGGCCTTGCGAAGATAGATCAGGCAGCGCTCCAGATTGCCGGCCTCAGCGTACGACTTCGCCAGCAGAAAATAGAATCGTCCGCGGTCGCCGACGGAACGGTCCTGCAGGAGGGAACCGCTTCTCGAACTGTTGTGCTCGAAAAGCTGCGGATCCAAGGAGAGCGCACGGCGGAAGGAAGAAATGGCCTGCTCGTACTTCTTGTCGCCGAAGTAGGCATAGGCAAGGTTGCTGTACAGGACGGCCATATCGTTGCGAATGCCAATGGCCTTCTGATACGCCCGGATAGCCTTGCCATATCTCTTGCGCTGATACCAGATGGTGCCGATATTATTTTGCGCATCCGCGTACAGGGGATCGGCCTTCGACGCGCGCTCGTAATACTTAAGAGCCATCGAAAGCGCCGACTGCTGATGCAGCGCGATTCCGAGCTTGTTCAAATAGACGGGATTCCTGGGTTCTTTATCGGAAAGACTTTTGTAGACTTGTGCGGCATTCCGATAATCCTTCCGAACCATGTATAGATCGGCGAGCTGCTCATCCGTCAGTTCGGGCCGCACGACAATGACAGAGGACTCCGCGGGCGATTGCGGCTGCGATTGCGCAATGCGCGGCAGTACCGGCGCGCTCGCGCTTTCTAGGAGCGATTGTCCTGCGGATGGGATCGAAAGACTGAAGAGAAGAACCACTGCTGGAAACGCCAATCGAGTTCTGATCATGGCGGATCTCCCTTCTCCGGCTTGGGTTTAGCCTTGTCGGGATCCTTCTTCTTGTCCCCAAAGATACCAAAAATCTTCTGCAAAGGGTTCTTTTTTTTCTCCTCGGGCGGTCCCGCAGGGCTGGCTCCGGGTTGGCCGGTCGCATCCGGTGGCCGGTTCGGATCGCCCGGGGCGATGGGCTGCCCATTGGCATCGACTTGCGCCGCCTTGGGTTGGCCTCCAAAGACGTGGGAGAGGAACGAGCCGGTTGAGGAAAGGAGGCTGTGTCCGCCGTGGAGTTCGCAGAATTGCGTGGGAGCCGACCCTGCCACGTAGACTTCCTCCCTGGTCGTTGGGCAGTTGGGAGTGGCCAGTTGGAGCGATTCGGGGTCGATCACAACGGACTGCACGCCATCGGGCATCGTGAAATCCTTCACATCGCGGTACGCCGCGAGATTCGTCGCGCGCGTCATGAAATCGGCCCAGATCGGCCCCGCCACAATGCCGCCGGTAAATCCCAGGTCCCGATTGTCGTCAAATCCGATCCAGATCACGCACAGGAGATTCGAGGTAAAGCCCGCAAACCACCCGTCTCGCGAAGTGCCCGTCTTTCCCGCCGCCGGCAATGTAAACCCGCGTGCCCGGACGCCCGCGCCAGTGCCCCGGTTCAGAACATCTTTCAAAAGGCTGTCCACCAGGAAAGCGACGCGCGGATCGAGCACCATATGCGTCTGCGGCGTGAACTTTTCCACCGGCGTTCCATCCGCGTTGATGACGCTTCGCAGAAACTGCGGCTCGGCTCGTATCCCCATGTTTGCAAATGTCGTGTATCCGGCCGCGACGTCAATCGGCGTCATTTCATATGCGCCGAGCGCGACCGCCGGCGTCGGCTGAATATTGTTGCCCAGCCCCATCTGCCGTGCCACCTGCACGACGCGCCCGTAGCCTATAAGCTCAGCGACTTTGACGGTGGCCACGTTGAGCGAATTCGTCAGCGCATCGCGCGCGGTGACGCGGCCCATGAACCGTTCCCCGTAGTTGTTCGGCGTGTAGTCCTTGCCGTCGAACTCAAAGGTTGTCGGCTCGTCGTCAATCGTCGTGGCTGGCGTAATCACAGGCTGCACGCCGTCCACCGCATTGTCGAACGCCGCGGCATACACAAAGGGTTTGAACACCGATCCCGGCTGGCGATGCGCCAGAGCGTGATTGAGTTGGCTCTGCCCGTAATCTCTCCCACCGATGACCGCCTTGATTTCTCCAGTCTTTGGATCGAGCGCCACGAGCGCCACTTGCGCCTGCGGAATCGGCTCGTTGCTGCCCTTCTTCGCCAGCTCGCGCTTCCACTTGTCGTATTTCTTCGCCAGCAGCGCGTCCACGTTCTTCATGCCCGCATCTACGGCCACCGCCGCGGCGCGCTGCAATGCCGGGTCGAGTGTGGTGTAGACGCGAAAATTCTCGCTGAGCAGCTCGTTCGCCGAATACTTGTCGAGCAGGTGGTCCTTCACCATGTCAATGAAGTACGGCGCCTCGCCGCCCGAGTTGGAGGCCCGCACGATTTTTAACGGCGCGCGCTTCGCATCCTGCACATCCTGCTCATTGATGTATTTGTTTTCGAGCATCTGCGTCAGCACGCGGTCGCGTGCCAGCGCACCGCGCTCCGGATGGCGGTCGGCGGAAGAATAGAAGTTCGGCGCGCGAATGATGCCGGCAAGGTACGCGCATTCACCCAGTGACAACTGCCGCAGATCTTTTCCAAAGTAAGCCACACTGGCCTCGGAAAACCCGCGAACCCCGAAGCTGCCGCGATTGCCGAGATACACTTCATTGGCGTACAGCTCGAAGATCTGCTGCTTCGAAAAGCGCTGCTCGATTTCGAGCGAGACCATGGCTTCCGCCAGCTTCCGCCGCATGGTGCGCTCGTTCGAAAGGAAAAACGTGCGCGCCACCTGCATGGTAATGGTGCTGGCGCCCTGATAATGCTGGCTGCTATGCCGCAAGTCGGCCCACGCAGCGCCCACGATGCGGATGAAGTCAAATCCTCCATGTTCGAAGAAGCGCTTGTCCTCGGCCGAAAGGATGGCGTCAATCAGGGTGACCGGTAGATCGTCGTAGCGCACCGGTCGCCGCTTCTCCCGGGCGCTATCAAAAAGGTTGGTTATGAGATCCGGTTCGATTTCCGCGGTGTCAACTTCTGTGCCGCCGGAGAGCGCCCGGATGGAGCGGACTTTCTTCCCCCGGAACTGTACGGCCAAGGCGTTTTTTCCGCCGAAGTAAGAAAGCTTGGAAGGCCGGATGTCCACCGCGTTATCCCGGAGGGTAAACTGACCGAGAGCGTTGTCGTCATGCTCCGGCCGGTACCCCACGCGTGTGAGATACGTCGCCAAATCCTCCGGTCCCCACGCCTGGTCCACCGAAATGTGTTCCGGGGCGGAAAAAATCTGCGTGGTGTTCTGCAGCACATGGCCGGAGAGCCGCGCGTCAATTAGGCGCGAATACTTGACGTAGTAGTAGGTAAAAACTCCGCCGGCGGCGAGGAATATGGCGAAGACGACGCCCAGAATGGTCAGGCCGATAACCGAGGTAAAAAATCCCTTTTGAACGCGAATGCGCAATCCATGACTCCCTGGGGCTGGGCTATTATTGTCTCGCAAGAGCATGCCCTAGGAAAGACGGCGTTCTGCCTTCCGCGGTTGCCCGCGATGCATCGGGAGCGGACAATCTGGTTTCAGCGCCATCACAGGATGGACTTGTTCTCGCTGGATGGAGCAAAATGCAGATCCAAGTGGTACATCAGCAAGTCCACGGGCACGGTGTATTCCACGGAAATTTTCACCACAGAGTTCGTTGAGAGCACTTTGATCGCTTCACGTTTCACAGGAATTTCCAGATCCTGCGCCATCTTGAAAATGTTGTCTCGAATCTGATCCTCGTTGTAGCGATTCACGACCGCGAAGCGCGCCTGCTCCTGCATCTTGTCGCTGAGCTGATAATCGGAGACGTAGGCCGGTACAACTTTAACGGCGCAATAAATAATGAGCAGGATGACCGCCGTAATGACGACGGCCTTGAGCTTCCCTTCCCCGCGCTCGGAGCGCCAGCGAGCCGAATTACCGCGATTATGAATGTAATGAATAGGCAAGAGATCTGTCCCCCAGGCCGACCTGTCCCACGCACTACGTGAACCGCGACCGCTAGACACGTAGATGCCCTCCGAATTAACGCTAACACCCGAATGGAGGCGTGTCGAGAAAATGGCGCGGGCTATGTTCCAGGAAAGGAACGGGTTGACGCCCTGGCCCTGACGGGATGGAGTTGTCGGCTGAGCCGACTCGGCAGATTAGTAGGCGCGGGCAAAGATCGCGCGTTCGGTGGCCGGCTTGCCGCAGGCAACGCAGTTGCCCGCCACGCCCTCCTGGTCCAGAGGGATGCAGCGCATCGTGGCTCGGGTTTCTTCTTTGATCTTGGCTTCGCACGCGGCATTGCCGCACCACGAAGAAAAAGCAAAGCCATCTTCGACGGCCTTCTTCAGGTCTTCGTAGTCCTTTGCGTCGTGCGTGCGGCTCTTGCGGAACGCCAGGGCCTTGTCATAGAGCGATTGCTGGATCTCCACCAGCAAGCGCTCGATGGTTGCGGGCAAGTCGGCCAGCGAAACGCTGATCTTCGCCTCCCTGCCGGGGCGATCGCGGCGCGCCAGCACGGCAGCCTGCTTCGCAACATCCTTGGGCCCAAGCTCAATGCGCACCGGAACACCGCGCATCTCCCAGTCATTAAATTTCCAGCCCGGACTGCTGCCTTCGCGCTCGTCCAGCGTGACGCGGATATTGGCCTTCACTAACTCGGTCTTCAGCCTTCGTGCGGTGTCCAGGACGCTGGCCCTTTCCTCGTCGGTTTTAAAGATGGGAACGATAACGGCTTGATACGGCGCGAGCTTGGGAGGCAGCACCAGGCCCTGATCGTCACCGTGCACCATGATGATGGCGCCGATAAACCGCGTGGAGAGTCCCCAAGAGGTGGTCCAGCAATGCTGTAACTGGCCGTTCTGGTCAAGATATTTCACTTCGAATGCTTGGGCGAAATTCCGCCCCAGGAAGTGTGAGGTGCCGGCTTGCAGCGCTTTGCCGTCGCCCATCATGGCCTCAATCGAAAACGTAGTGTCGGCGCCCGCGAACTTTTCGGCGTCGGACTTTCTTCCAGGAATTACAGGAATCGCCGCGTCATTCACCGCAAAGTCCGTGTAGATGTCCAGCATCTGCCGTGTTTCGCCTTCGGCCTCTTCGCGCGTGGCATGCGCCGTGTGGCCTTCCTGCCAGTAAAATTCCAGCGTGCGCAGAAACAGCTTGGTGCGCAGCTCCCAGCGGACCACGCTGTTCCATTGGTTCATCAGCACCGGCAAATCGCGGTAGGACTGAATCCACTTCGACCACATGTGGCCGATGATGGTCTCGGACGTAGGACGAATCACGAGCGGCTCCGCGAGGACTTCCCCGCCGCCCACCGTAACCACCGCCAGCTCGGGCGAAAATCCCTCGACGTGATGCTTTTCCTTATCAATGAAGCTTCGCGGAATCAGCATGGGGAACGCAACGTTCTGGTGGCCCGTGGCCTTGAACCGCCGGTCCAGCGCCTGCTGGATGTTTTCCCAGAGCGCCCAGCCGTACGGCCGGACGATCATGCAGCCGCGCACCGGCGCGTAGTCGGCCAGCTGTGCTTTGAGGACCAGCTGGTTGTACCATTCGGAGAAATCCTGTGCGCGGGTAGGTAGCTTTTCTTCGGCCATGCGGCGGTTTGTCCGTCCCTCTCAGTTGCAATTCGTGCTGCTGTGTAAACTCAAAAGCGTATCGGAGGTGCGTGAGGGTGTCAACGCACGGAACTTTCAGACGCGCTTAACACAGCGCGTTCGAAAGCCCACAGGTCTTGCGGTGGTTCGTGCAACGCATTACTATCGCAACCGTCTTTAGGCAAGCATTCCAGCCGCTCGCCGACCCGCAACAGGTTCTGAGGGAGAAATCACGCCATGAAACGCATCACTTTGCTTACCCTTCTCGTACTTTGTGCCGTGCCGTTGGCATCGGCGCAGGATTGGGCTCGCGCTGCTCTGGAAAAGTCGCCGCGGCACCGGGAGTGGGTCACCGTCAAGCACGATGGCCGCTCGGTGGAGACATTCGTTGTCTATCCGGAATCGAAAGGCAAGACGCCCGTCGTTCTCATTATTCACGAAATCTTCGGGATGACGGACTGGGTGCAAGACCTCGCCGATCAAGTTGCCGCGGCGGGTTACATCGCAGTCGCTCCCGATCTGCTCTCCGGAATGGGGCCGAACGGCGGCCGTAGTAGTGATTTTGCGGAAGGCAAGGCTAACGAAGCCGTGAGCCATCTAAATCCGGATCAGGTCACGGCGGACTTGAACGCTGCCGCGGACTACGGGCTAAAGATTCCCGCCTCGAATGGCAAGCTTTTCGTCGGCGGATTTTGCTGGGGCGGCAGTCAAACGTTCCGATTTGCTACCAACCGCGGAGACTTGTCTGCTGCATTCGTTTTCTATGGCGGGCCGCCGGAAAAAGAGGCAATGGCTCGCATCAAGGCTCCGGTCTACGGTTTTTTTGCGGGTAACGACGCGCGCATCGGCGCCATGATTCCCGATGCCATCGTGCAGATGAAGGCTGCGGGCAAAACCTTTGACATTGTGACTTATGACGGGGCCGGCCACGGCTTCATGCGCGCAGGCGAGGCCCCCGATGCCAAAGATGCTGACAAAAAAGCCCGTAGCGAAGCCTGGGCTCGCTGGAAGAGCCTGCTGAGCAAATAGGGCCGGAAGGAAGTTCCGCGGCGGATAATGCGACTGCTAAAAATCTTGAGTACGATTCTGTGCGTACTGGTTTTGGCCGTAGCTGCGGTCTTGTTTGGCGTTTATCGCTACTACGATCAGGAAAAGCGGGCGCTAGATGATCTCGCGCGGCAGAGCGCGGAGGCGCGCTCCTTCGGTGGGAGCTACCTGAGGCTTGGCGCTGGCGTAACTCACTACGAATTGGCTGGGCCCAAAGATTCGCCCACGATTGTTCTGGTACACGGCTTTTCTGTGCCATATTTTATCTGGGATCCCACCTTTGACGCACTGAACGCGGCAGGGTTTCGTGTGCTCCGCTACGATTTATACGGCCGAGGCTGGTCGGACCGTCCGGACCTACCTTACGACCCGGCCCTATTTGATCAACAGCTTGTGGAGTTGCTTAGCGCACTCAACATCGCCGAACCGGTGGACATCGTCGGCCTCTCCATGGGAGGGCCGATCACGGTGAATTTTGCGATTCGTCACCCCGCAAGCGTGCGGAAAGTAGTGCTCTACGACCCGGCATATGGCAAGGGTTCCACGCCGCCATGGCAGGTTCGCGCGCCCCTTGTGGGTGACTTCGTCATGAACGTGCTGCGAGCGCCGACGATGACGGCCTCACAACGCGATGATTTCGCGCACCCTGAACGTTATCCCGATTATTTTACAAAGTACACCACGCAGATGCACTACGAGGGGTTCCGCCGCGCCGTGCGTTCCACCATCCTTAACTTTTTCCCGGTGGACAATACAGGAGCGTATACAGAGCTTGGTAAGAGCGGCAAGCCCGTACTGCTAGTCTGGGGCCGCGCCGACCAAACTGTCCCCTTCTCCGTGAGCAACGATGTGCGCAAAGCAGTGCCGCAGGCCGAGTTTCATGCCATCGACGACGCGGCTCACCTACCATTTTACGAGCACCCCGAAATCGTCAATCCCATCTTGATTGAATTTCTGCGGCGCTAGACCGCTCGTGATCAGTTCGCGGGGCCCTTGCAGTGGATTGCGAATCCGGCGTACTCGGCGTGGAGGCGCACTTTCTCTCCGAGATATTTCCTTTTTCAGAAACGAACTCGGCGGGGCTGGGCATTGTTCGATTGCCGCATGCCTTAGAACCCAGTTTTGCGGCCTGGGGTACCTGCCCGCCCGGACAGGATACCGACACGAGACACTTTTGGGCGGAATCCTTGCCGTCAGAAGTACCTCGCGCTCAAATAAAGACACTATGAGAAACACCAAACTTTTGAGTTTTCTCGCTTTTTTCTCCCTAGCCCTGTACGCGAGTCCTTGCCTTGCCCAACAAAGAATCTTCGATTGGCGCCCCGGCAACGACGAGAGCGTGCGGCTGGACCCCGCAAATTATCACGCCGGTCTGACGTATCACACGCTCGGAAACGGCGGCAATATTCAGGTGGACATCAAGTCGGAGCAGCCCGTCACGATCTTCCTGGCGAACGCCGAGGAGTGGAATGCGGCGCTGAAGAATCCCGAAGCCTTGGCAAACCTGCGTCAGTTGTGCCCCCGCGAGCACGTCGTGGAGACCAGATTTACATGCTTCGTCCCGCCGGAGCCGCTGACCCTCGTCATCCACGATGAACGCAACAGCCTGGACCCGGCGGTCTTTGCAGGACTTGGCGCCGTCTTAAACCCGCACGATAAGGCCGAGCGCGCCGTGGGTGAGGGAATTGCAGCGGTGTTTGCGGGACAGAGCTCCGTCACGCGCCGTTTCAATGCTCCGAACGATGTGCACATCCAGTACTTCCGCTGGGACTGCGTGGAGAATTGCATCCAGCCGGAGTTTCAATGGTTTAACCAGGTGAAAGAAAAGTACGAGCTCACCTCTTTCTTGAAGGTTTATGGCGGATTCACTCCCGATCATGACAGCGACCAAATCAGCATTAAAATCAAGTCTCCCGTGCCGATGATTGTGGCCATGCTGCCCTCGCAAGTTGCGGACCAGCTGCATGGGAGGCCTGATACGCTTGAGTCTGCCCTTGAGAAAAACTCCTGCCAGCAGCGTGGCGTCCAGTCTCTGGAGTTTCAGTGCACGTTCAACGTTGCCGACGGTCCGCAGTCTCTCATCGTCGTTCCCGAGCCGACCGTCAACGTCCCCAACCACAAAAAAGCCGAAATTGCCATGCAGGTTGTGAAATGCATCGCCAATTGCGCCTTGCTGGAAAGCAGAAAATAACGCGCCGATGCATTTCCTGTCCGGCGTTCCGTTCTTCCCTAGAGCACACACGCTTCGAGTTGCCGCGGGTTCCATTCCGCCGGCACCTCGGGGTGTGCTTCCCGCACGGGCATCGTGTCTTGGAGAGGGGTGGTTTCTGCAGGCTCTACCGCTTTAGGGGCGCGCAGTTCAACCTTGCTTCTGTTCCAGTTCTTCCCATCGCTGGTAGAGCTGATCGACGGTCTTCTGCGCCTCCCCCACCTCGGAGAGTGCATCTTGGAGACGAACGCGGTCTCCCATCACCTGTGGGTCTTCGAGAGCAGCTTGCTTGACCCGCAACTGCTCCTCGGCCTGAGCAATTCGCTCCTCGATGCTGGCAAATTCCCGGACTTCTTTAAACGATAGTTTCTTCTTGGGGGCGGCAGCCTGGGCCGCGTCGGAGATGAGACTCGGGCGCGAACTGGTGGCAGCCGCGGCCGGTTTGGCCTGCGCCAGCTGCTGCCGCTGCCAGGCCTCCCATTGTGAGTAATCGGCAAAGCGCTCTGCTTTGCCCAGCCCGTCTAGACCCAGCACCACCGTGGAAACACGATCCAGCATGAATCGGTCGTGCGTCACCAGCACCAGCGCCCCGCTGTATTCGAGCAAGCTCTCTTCCAGTATTTCCAATGTGGGGATATCCAGATCATTCGTCGGTTCGTCGAGTAACAGCACGTCCGCCGGTTGCAGCATCAATTGCGCGATCAGCACACGCGCGCGTTCTCCTCCGGAAAGTCGTCCCACACGTTGGTTCAGGTTTTCACTTGAAAATAGAAACCGTTCCGCCCATGACGCGACATGAATCACGCGCTCCTGATAAATCACTGCGTCGCTGTCCGGGGCCAGCGCCCGGCGCAAGGTGAGCTCGGGATCGAGCTCGCGATTCTGGTCGAAGTACACGACGCGCAATCCATCCGCGCGCCGAATCTTTCCGGACTGCGGCGTAAGATCTCCGCGCAGCAACCGGAGCAACGTTGTTTTGCCGCTGCCGTTCGGACCGACCAGCCCGGCGCGCATCCCCGACGTGACACTGAACTGAATGTCTTTAAACAGCGTACGGCTGCCGATTCCAAACGAAACGCCGTCGAGCGTGATGAGCTGTTTGGTTTTTCGATTGGTGGCGGAGAAGTCAATTCCTGCGCTGGACATGCGACTGCGCGCGTTCATCTCCGCGAGCTCGCCGATCATCTCATGAGCTTTGTCAATGCGCGCTTTGGCCTTCGTAGCCCGCGCTTTCGGTCCGCGCCGCAGCCACTCGAGTTCCGTGTGCACGCGATTTTCGAGCGACTCTTGCCTTTTTTTCTGCGCGTGCAGGTACTCTTCCTTGGCCTCCAGAAAACTGCTGTAGTTCCCGCCCACCCGCAGCGCCCCATTTTCGTACGCGCGATTCAGTTCCACCATTTCGTTTACTGTGTTTTCCAGAAAATAGCGGTCGTGGCTAACCACCACGGACGCGAACGCCGCGTTTTGCAGAAGAGATTCCAGCCATTGAATTCCCGCAAGGTCCAAATGATTGGTGGGCTCATCGAGCAGCAGAATGTCCGGCGCCTGAACCAAAGCTTCGGCAATGGCCAGCCGCTTGCGCCAGCCGCCCGAGAGCGTCGTAGCTTCCGCTTCAAGGTCCGCGAAGCCCGCCCGGCCCAGCGTTTGCGCAAAACGCGCAGCGCGCTCGGATTCCGCCACCGCCGCTCGCTCCAGAGCCGTGGTGATGACCGAGCGGACGCTGACACCCGCCGCAAATTCCGAAATCTGCGCGACGTAGCTCAGCCGCGTCCCTTTGCGGATGGCCACCTCCCCGCTATCCGGCTTCACGCGCCCAATGATCATTTCCAGCAACGTTGATTTGCCGGAGCCATTCGGCCCGATCACCCCGATGCGATCCCCTTCGGAAACGGCAAACGAAATATCCTGGAACAGCGGAGCCACGCCGTATCTCTTCGAAAGTCCTTGCGCGCTGATGATCGGTGGCAAATTTCTCGGTCTTCTCCCGTACTTAGTTTAACCTTGTGTGGAACCGCAGCGGAAACTTGACGATGGGCATTTCGCGATCACATGAGTCTCTACCTTGATCCACAAATTTGACGCTCTGATTCTTGGCGCCGGTGCCGCCGGTCTGCTCTGCGCCATCGAGGCCGGCAAACGCGGCCGGCGCGTCGCCGTGCTGGAGCATGCCGATCGCATCGGCAAGAAGATCCTGATCTCGGGCGGGGGCCGCTGCAATTTCACCAACCTCCATTGCCGGCCGGAAAATTTTATTTCCGCCAACGAACACTTCGCCAAATCCGCACTGTCCCGTTACACGCCTGCGGATTTCATCGCTCTGGTTGAAAAGCACCACATCGCCTTCCACGAAAAAACGCTCGGCCAGCTCTTCTGCGACCGCTCCGCGCAGCTCATCACGGATATGCTCGAAGCGGAATGCCGCGCTGCCGGCGTTCAGATTTTTCTTAACTGCAAGGCTCACGAAATCCAGCGAACAACCCAGTTCATCATTCGGACCGAAACGGCCGAGTTCCACGCCCCTGCCTTGGCCGTTGCCACCGGCGGACTTTCCATCCCCAAAATGGGAGCAACCGCGTTCGGCTACGATCTCGCGCGTCAATTCGGCTTGAACATCGTCACCACCAAACCCGGCCTCGTGCCCTTCCTCCTCGGAGGAAAAGACTTCAAGATGTACAGCGACCTGGCCGGCGTCTCGGCCGAAGTCATTGCCTCCGCAAATCACCACGCTTTCCGCGAAAAAATGCTCATCACCCATCGTGGTCTGAGTGGACCCGCGATCCTGCAGATTTCCTCCTACTGGGAGAAAGGCCAGCCCATTCGGATCGATCTCGCACCCGATCGAGAAATCGCACCCGCAATTTGCGCCGCAAAGGTTCGCAACCTCGCCGCGATCCGCTCGGCCTTCCTTGGAATCCTGCCGAAACGCTTCGCCGATCGCTGGCTGGAAGCAAACAAACCCGTCGCCTGGACCAACGAAGCCCTCGCAGAATTCGAACAGCGTGTGCATGACTGGCGCCTCACTCCCGCAGGCACGGAAGGCTACGAAAAGGCGGAAGTCACCGCGGGAGGTGTGGACACCGGCGAGCTATCCAGCAAAACCATGGAAAGCAAAAAAGTTCGGGGACTATTTTTTATCGGCGAGGTTGTGGACGTAACCGGCCATCTCGGCGGATTCAATTTTCAATGGGCCTGGGCTTCCGGCGCGGCAGCCGGACGCGCGTTATGAAGGAACAGAAGCGCGACGAGCGCCCGTCCGGAGCGTAGCAGCCGGATTCTGCGCGGCCTTCGCTTCTTCGTACGCCACATACTCTTCGTACGGCCCCTTGAAGTCTTCGATCTTGCCATCCTGAAAATGCCAGATGCGCGTGGCCACTTCGTCAATTACGTCGTGGTCGTGCGTAACCAGCAGCACCGTCCCGTCGTACCTCTGCAGCGCAATGTTCAGCGCGTTGATGGATTCCAAGTCCAGGTGATTCGTCGGCTCGTCCAGCACCAGGAAATTCGGCTTTTGCAGCATCAAGCGGCAAAAAATCAGCCGCGCGGACTCGCCTCCGGAAAGCGCCCGCGTCGGCTTCAGGGCATCTTCCCCGCTGAAGAGCATCTGCCCCATCAATCCGCGCAGCTCCTGTTGCGAAGCGCTCGCATCGTATTGCCACAGCCACTCAATCGCGGTCATGCCCTTGGTAATCGATTCGCCGTGGTCCTGCGCGAAGTAGCCCACGGCCACTTCGTGCCCCCACCGCGCCTCGCCGCCATCGATCGCGAACTCCTGGTCTTTGCCGTCAATGAATCCCGGCGCGTTGCGCACCAGCGATTTCAGCAGCGTCGTCTTGCCCGCGCCATTGCGCCCCATCAGCGCGATTTTTTCGCCGCGCACCACGCTCGCCGAAAACTTCGGAATCACTTTCAATTCGTCGTACGACTTCTCCACGCTGCGAATTTCCAGCGGGTGCCGTCCCGAATTTCGCTTCATATCAAATTTAATGTACGGCCGCTGAATGTTGCTTCGCGCTAGCTCGGTCGTTTGCAGACGCTCGACTTCCTTCTTCCGCGAAGTGGCCTGCGCGGAGCGGGTGCCCGCCGAAAATCGCGCGATGAAATCCTGCAGCTGCGCGATCTTTTTCTCGCGGTTGGAGTTGTCTGCCTCAATCCGCCCGCGAATCTGCGTCTTTGCCACCACCATGTCGTCGTACCCGCCGATGTACATGATGATCGTTTCGTAGTCGATGTCCGCCGTATGCGTGCAAACGCTGTTCAAGAAATGCCGGTCGTGCGAAATCACAATCAGCACGCCTTCATAATCGCAAAGATATCTCTGCAGCCAGTGCACGGAATCCAGATCCAGGTTGTTCGTCGGCTCGTCCAGCAGCAGCGCCGTGGGATTTCCGAAGAGCGCTTGCGCGAGCAGCACGCGAACTTTCTGTCCGCCCTGCAATTCACTCATCTTGCGTTCGTGCAGTCCCACTTCCACACCCAGCCCGTCGAGCAGCACCGCGGCATCCGCTTCCGCCGTGTAGCCGCCCTCTTCGCCGACAACCCCCTCCAGCTCGCCCAGCCGCATCCCGTCCGCATCGGTCAGCGACTCGTGCGGCTTGGCGTACAGCGCATCGCGTTCTTCGAGCGCCTTCCACAGCGACCCATTCCCCATGATCACCGTGTCAATCACGCGGTATTCGTCAAACGCAAACTGGTCCTGCCGCAACACGCCCATTTTCTTCGGCCGCGTGACCGACCCGCTGGTCGAATCAATCTCGCCCGTTAAAATCTTCATGAAAGTGGATTTACCGGCGCCGTTGGGTCCGGTGATGGCGTAGCGCCGCCCGGCCATGAAGGTGCACGTCACGTTCTCGAAGAGAACGCGCGGGCCGAATCGCATAGTGACGTTGTTGACCGCGAGCATAACCTTCCAAGTATAGCGTGATTTTCAAGATCGTGCTCGCGGCCGTTCAATCCCCGTTTTTCCAAGACGTAATGAGCAGGAGTCCCGCGCCACCCTCACGGCAAAGCAAACGTGAACAGCGACGACCCCGCCGCCACCGCTACATACTGCTTCCCGTCAATCGCGAACGACATCGGCGACGAATACACCGACGCTCCGCACTGAAAATGCCACAATATTTTCCCGGACGCGGCCTCCAGCGCGCTGAAATTCCCTTCCGCATCTCCCGTGAACACCAGCCCGCCGGCCGTGGACAGCACGCCGGACCACGTTGGCGAAGGATGCTTCCACTCCCACTTGATGTTTCCCGTTCCCGGTTCAATCGCGCGCAGTGCGCCCGTGAACGGCGCCGCATCATCATTCGGAAAATACGCGCTGCCGTAATACGCGTGCCCTCGCTCATACGGCTGCGGCGCCGTGCTGAAAATGTCGCACTGCTCTCGCGCCGTCACGTAAAAGAGTTGCGTCTGCGGATCGTAGGTCGGCGACATCCAATTCGTCGCTCCTGCCGCACCCGGGCACACGCGCGTCCCATCCAGCGTCGGCGAAGCGTCCTTTCGCGCAATGGGCGCCCCGCTCGCGTCTTTCGAATCGCTCCACGTCACCTTGGCGTAAGGCTTCGCGTAGACGAGTTTTCCGTTGCCGCGATCGATCACGTAAAAAAAACCATCGCGATTCGCTTGCAAAATCAGATGCTTCTCGCCCTGGTCCACCATGACCGGCACCTGCGTGGCGTCGTAATCATGTTCATCGTGCTTCGAAAACTGAAAATACCATTTCAGCTTCCCCGTCTCCGGCTCCAGCGCCAGCAAAGAATTGCTGTAGAGATTGTCCCCCGCGCGTCCTGCGCCACGATTCGACGGCGAAGGATTCCCTGTCGTCCAAAACGTAGTATTGGCCGCCGGATCGTATGTGCCCGTGATCCACGCCGGCGCGCCCCCGATTTTCCACGAGTCGCCTTCCCACGTCTCATTCCCCGGCTCCCCCGGACCAGGCACGGTATAGAACCGCCATTTGCGTTCGCCGGTCGCGGCGTCATACGCATCAATGAATCCGCGAATTCCGTATTCCCCGCCGGAAACCCCAACAATCACAAGATTCTTGATCGCCAGAGGCGCCAGCGTGATGCTGTAGCCGCCGCGATAATCAACTGCGGTGACATCCCACACCACGTTCCCCGTTTTCGCATCCAGCGCGATCACGTGCGAATCCAAAGTCCCAAGAAAAACTTTGTCACCAAGTGTCGCCAGCCCGCGATTGACACGCCCGCAGCACGGCCGAATATCCGCTGGCAACGCCCGCTGGTATTGCCAAATAGGCCGCCCCGAACGCGCATCGAGCGCAAACGCGCGGTTATCTTGCCCTGTGCCGTAAAGAATTCCGTCCACCACCAGCGGCGTCGTTTCAAATTTTCCGCCCGCCATCGTTTGATAAGCCCACTTGGGAACCAGCGATGCCGCATTCGACATGTTGATCTGGTCCAAAGCGCTGAACCGCCGGCCCGCGTAGTCACCCGAATACATCAGCCAGTTCTGCGGCTCCTTCGCCGAATCCACCAGCCGCTGCGCCGTCACCTGCGCTCGGGCCCCGTCCACGAAGATGCCAAGAAAAAACATGGCCAGCAAAACCAGGCAAATCCCCGTTTTCATCGAAACGCTCTTCATTGCGCACCTACCGCTAGCAGGTACGCCACCATGTCCTGCAGATCCTTATCGCTCAGCGTTTTCTGATCGTAAGCGGGCATCAGCGATTCCCGGCTCTTCTCGAACGACCTCAGTTTGTCCTTTTCGAAAAGATGCAGGTTCTCCCGCGTGTCCATCATCTGCAGCGTGAAGTGATCTTCATTCAGTACTACGCCCATGTACTTCGTCCCATCCGCAGTCACCACCGTCACCGTCTCATATTCTTGCGAAAACTCTTTCATCGCTTCGGAGATCCCCTGCGCGAGCCGCTTGCTAGGCTGGCGCACCGACTCAACCAGGTATTCTGTCGAACGCGCCGAACCTGTTGTGCTCAGGTCCGGCCCAATTCGCCCGCCTTTTCCCTGAATCATGTGGCACGTCGAGCAACCCGCCGTGCCTTGAAAAAGCTCCTTGCCATGCGCCGCATTCCCAGCGGTCGTCGCATCCGTCTTTTTCTCCACGCTCCGGATGTAGCGGATCACCTGCCAGATCTCCTCCTCGGTCATGCCAACGCCTTGCTGCGTCGCTCCATTCGGTGGCATCGCTGTCCCCGGAACTCCTTCATTGATCGTTCGATACAAGTCCGCATCCGAATTTCCATGCCGCTTCTGCGCCCGCGTCAAATCCGGCCCGCGCCCCCCGCCGCGTGCCCCCAATCCGTGACAAAACGCGCAGTTCGCCCGAAATTGCGATTCGCCGACCTTGGCCGCTTGCGCATCCCCCGCAAAAGGATTCTTGTCTTGCGCCAAAAGCCAAGTGGCACCCAGACAGCACGCCATCAGCGCGACACCTGCCATCACGCCGCTCCATCGAGTGAACCGGCCCTCGATTCTGAAAAATTGTCCGCGGCTGTTCCAGGAAGGCATGATCACCGGCTCCTTAGAGGTTCCCGCCAAAATTGTGCCAACTATACCACCCTGTGCCAAGTGCAGCCCCGCGGAAATCCCGCTGATCGAAATTTAAACTTGCGATTGAGCCTCGATCCTTTGTTTTCATACGGATCCACACTGTTTTGCACGTTTTTGCACGCATGCATTTCTCAACTCTTTTCGTTTCATTCGTTTCCGCAATCTTCACAAAAAATCCGGGGGACCGGCTTGGGGTCGGCCGTCTCTCCGCACCTCCATTGGCTTTCCTCCACCTCATCCGATAAGATCTCCTCACTGCCCACACCTGCTCGACAAGTGGACCAGGCAAGCGAGGAATCACGATGGGTACGACCACGGACGCGAACGACCGCATGAACCGCCCGCTGGATGGCGTCGATCCACAAATCGCCGATCTGCTCCGCGAGGAAGCCCAGCGCCAGGCCACTGGCCTCGAACTGATCCCCTCGGAAAACCTCGTCTCCGAGGCCGTCCTCGAAGCCATGGGCTCGATCTTTACCAACAAGTACGCCGAAGGATATCCCGGCAAACGCTATTATGGCGGCTGTGAGTACGCCGATAAAGTCGAGCAGTTAGCAATCGATCGCGCCAAAGAGCTTTTCGGCGCCGAACACGCCAACGTCCAGGCGCATTCCGGCACTTCCGCAAACGTCGCCGTCTATATGTCCACGCTCCAGCCGGGAGACACCGTTCTCGGCATGAATCTTTCCCATGGCGGACACCTGACCCACGGCCATCCGCTGAATTTTTCCGGCCGCATGTACAAATTCATAGCCTACGGCGTGAAAAAAGAAGACGAGCGCATTGACTACGACGAAATCGGGAAACTTGCCTTCGAGCACAAGCCAAAGATGATCGTTGCCGGTGCCAGCGCCTACTCGCGCATCATAGACTTCGAACGCATCTCCAAATCCGCGAAGTCCGTTGGTGCGCTGTTCTTTGTGGACATGGCGCACATTGCCGGCCTCGTCGCCGCCGGCGTCCATCCGAGCCCCATCCCGCACGCGGACATCGTTTCCACCACCACGCATAAAACGCTCCGGGGCCCGCGCGGCGGCATGGTCCTCTCCAAAGCCGCGTTCGCTAAGGAACTCGATAAGCTCACCTTCCCCGGCACCCAGGGCGGCCCGCTGGTGCACACGATTGCGGCCAAAGCTGTCTGCCTGAAAGAAGCCATGGAGCCTTCGTTTAAGGACTATCAGAGACAAGTGGTGGCCAACACCAAGGCCATGGCCGCGGCAGTCGCCAAACGCGGCTTCCGCATCGTCACCGGCGGCACGGACAATCACCTCTTCTTGATCGAAGTCCACCCTCGCGGCATCACCGGAACCGATGCCGAAAAGGCCCTCGACCGCGCCGGCATCACCGTCAACAAGAACTCCATCCCCTTCGACCCCCTTCCCCCCATGAAGGGTGGCGGCATCCGCCTGGGCAGCCCTTCCGTCACCACGCGCGGCATGCGCGAACCGGAGATGGAACAAATCGGCGCCTGGATCAGCGAAATCCTCTCCAACATCGGCAGCGCGGAGATCGAACAGCGCGTGCGCCAGCAAGTCGCCGAGCTCGCCGCGCGTTTCCCCATCTATGAAGCGCGCATGAAGGGTGGCGGCGTTCACGCTGAACATGCCCGGATCTAGCCGGCAACCGAAAGTGCCATCCGACCGCGAGTTGCGGACAAAACTAGCTCGAGTGCGAGCGAGAGGGCCAAGAAAGGCTGCCGCTAGGATTACAAACCGAACAAAATGAATATCTTCAAGGCGACCGCCGATTTCGAGCATTGGTTGGCAGCACAACTGCCAGTCCTGCGGCAGGATCTCGCCCTCAAACACGAGCACATGGCCGAAGCCGCCTTCCCTTTTTTTCGGGCCACTTTCTATCGCTGGCTGCAGCTCTGGCCTGAACACTGTGCTGACTTGACGAACGCCCCAGCCGTCCTGGGCGTCGGCGATCTGCACATCGAGAACTTTGGCACCTGGCGCGACGAAGAAGGCCGCCTCGTCTGGGGTGTAAACGATTTGGACGAAGCCTGGCCCACGGCCTATACGCTCGACCTGGTACGGTTGGCAACCAGCGTGTACGTAGCGATCGAGGAAGAGCATCTCTGCCTTTCCAGGCGCATCGCTTCGGAAGCCATCGAAGAGGGCTATCGAGACGCCCTGGCCGCTGGTGGCAAAGCTTTCATCCTGGCGGAAGACCATCGCTGGCTGCGCCTGCTCGCCCTTGGTAAGCTTCGCGACCCGGTCCATTTCTGGGACAAATTGGTGCACCTGCCACCGTATACAGCGAAGCCGCCTGAGGAAGCACGCAAGCTACTGGAGCAATGGCTTCCTTCCCCGAGGCAGGAATATCTCTTGAAAAGACGGATCGCAGGGATGGGAAGCCTTGGGCACCCCCGGATTCTCGCCTTGTCCAGGTGGCGCAGCGCCTTCATTGCCCGGGAGGCCAAGGCCATTCGGCCCTCGGCGTGGGTCTGGGCCAAGAAGGCTTCCTCCAGCGAGATTTATTGCGAAAAACTCGTGCAGCGCTCCATTCGTGTGCCCGATCCCTGCGTACACTTTCACGGACACTGGGTGGTGCGCCGTCTCGCGCCGGACTGTTCGCGGATCGAGATCGCTTCCCTTGCCAGGGACCGCGACGAGGCCCGCCTGCTCTACTCCATGGGCTGGGAAACCGCCAATATGCACTTCAGTACGCCCCAGGCCATCGGCAAAATTAAGCAGGACATTGCCACTCGCCGCGCCCGCTGGCTCCACAAAGCCGCAAAATCCATGCTCACAGCCACCAAGAAGGATTGGGATAAGTGGCGGCGCAATTGGAAGCGCTCCGCGCCACGATAACGGCCAGCACAGCACCTGTACTCATTCTTCGCCCTCCAACTAAAGTGCCGCTGAACCAAGACTGTCCTCCCGGTCAGTAGATTCTTTGCAACCCCCCGTGTACGGTCAAGGAGGACTGGGATGGGAACCTTGCTCGCGACCTCGCTGCCCGCTGTTCTGCTCATCGCTTCGGTGAGCTGGACATTCTTTAATAAAGCATCACAGCTACGGTTGGCGCGTATCTCCTCCGTGCCGCGCGAGTTCTTCCCCATTACCCGGAAATCCTATTCTTCCGCAGCGTCCGCGCGGCCGAATTCCCATTCGCACGCGGCGCGCTGGGCGAGGTGAACCGATGATGGATACGGAAGCATTCCGAGAGTTCAAAACTGGCTTGACGCTTCTCCGCGACAATTACGCCATGAAAGCTCTGCCGCACATGCGCCGCGCGGTGGACCTGGACAAAAACAATCCCTACTACATGTCCTACCTCGGAGTGGTCCTGGCACGATCCGAGCACAAGTGGGGCGAAGCAGAGCGCTTGTGCGACTCCGCCGTTCGAATGAAGCGAAATCAGGCGCAACTGTATCTAAACCTTGCTGAGGTATATGCTACTGCGGGGCGGCGCGATGAAGCCGTGGAAGCGCTGCAGTCCGGTCTGAAATTTGCGCGCCGCGACGTGCGTCTGACGATTGCCATGAACAAGCTGACCGAGCGTCGGCCTCCAGTGCTTTCCTTCCTCGGGCGCAGGCATCCGCTGAACCGCCAGCTTGGAATTTTGAGGCATCGCGCCATGAAGGTTTTCACGCAAACGGCGTAACGAGTTTTCTCCACCCCCAAACGCAAGAGCGGGCGTCCCGATTCACGGGACGCCCGCTCTTGTTTTTGCGCATGGAATCCGAATTTGCGTTTTGCAGGCTAGCGCGAGCCCGCAGCGCCAAAGTTGTACGTGTGTTGTATGCCCATTTCCATCAAGATCTTGATGCCGATACCAAACATGCCGGTAGGGAGAACGTCTCTGCGAACCACTTCCGCAAGGTATTCACGGCATATAGAGGAGGGATCTCTCGAATAGGGCATGGTCACAAAGAGACGCATGCCTACTTCGTAGTTGGGTTCGCTGGACTGAAAATACACGCCGGAGCGGGACACGCTGGCGGAGCCGCGCATGTCCTCAAAGTGATCGAGATTCGGATCCGAGGGACGGATGCGCATGAGCTGCGTAATCCTACAGCGGCGGCTGCCGCGGCGCTCGGTGTGCGAGGCAGGTGGTCGGGGAGTTCCTCCGGTTGTGGTTTTCTTCATGATCGGATCTTGCTGGGTCGCCATGGGCTTGATGGTCTCTCCGCAGAAACACACTTCGGCAGCGGGAGACAGTATGGGCCGTGGCTGACCCTTAAACCTATAGCGGAGACGTACCTGGAAGGAAGTAGGACGTTCCGAGGAAATAGTAGTACGGAAGTACCAGAAAAGGAAGAGAGCGGGTGCGGAAAAAACGGGGCTGGGCGGGGAGGAAAAAGTCCCAAAATGAGGTGGCCCGAGTGACGTAGTACCAATCCGGGATTCACGGGCATAGGAGAGCGCGCGGCCGAAAAGGTAAAGCCTTCGATTGCGGGATGTTAGAGGGCTATGAGGGAGGGATTCGAATGCTGTGGCGGCTGCGGAATTGCAGCATCGCGATGGAGCGTTCGAACCGTGAGAGGGCTGTGGGTTTGACGAGTAACGAGGCCAGAGAAAATAGTCCACTGAGCGAGGTCGTCCCCATGAGCACAAGCGTGCGGCAGAGTTTTCAAAGCAGTGAGCAGAGCCTCCGGAAACCGCGTTCGAATGGCGATCGCCGGGCGAGCATCGGAACAGACGAAAACGCGGAGCGAATGAGAGGAGAAGTTCGCCCGGGGAAAAAGCCGCGCGTGTACCTGGCAGCCGAAAACCGCCTGCTGCGAGAGGCGTTATCGCGGATGCTGGCAAAGCGGGGAGACATGGAAGTGGTGGGGATGGAGACGGCTGAACCGTCGCTAACGGCCGGATTACTCAAGGAAGAGGCAGACATCCTACTGCTGACGTCAAGGGGCAATATGATCGAGGATGTGCTGGCGATTCGAAAGGTGCGGGCGGCGGTTCCGCGCGTACAAGTTTTGCTCATCGGCGTTACCGGAACAGAGGCGGAATTTCTGCAATGCGTGCGGGCCGGGGTCCGGGGCTACCTTCCGAGGGAGGCCTCGGCGGAGGATGTCGTAGAGGGTGTGCGAGCGGTGCAAGCCGGCAAGGCCGTCTGCCCGGGAACGCTTTGCGCGGCGCTGTTCCAGCACTTCGAACGAGAAGCGACTTCCTTCCCTTCCGCGGGCGTGCGCCAGCGGCTGGGTTTGACGAGGCGCGAGCAGCAGCTCATCCCGTTAATCGCCGAGGGGCTGACCAATAAAGAAATTGCAAATCGTTTCTGCCTGTCCGAGCAAACGGTGAAGAATCACCTGTACCGCATGAAGCACAAAGTGGGCGCGGGGGACCGCCTCGACATTGTGCAAGTTTGCCGCATCCAGGGATTCATGGTCTAAGTTTTGCAACCAGCGTTCCTTGGAACTTATGGTCCGGACGTAAGCACGTAGACGAATTTGGGTGTCCCGTTCCCGGCCATGGGGCGGGGGTTTTGACGTTTCCTCGAACTTGGGGGATGGAAGTTGGCCGCGGCTCTCTCCAATCGTTAACCTGTTCAACACAAGAGCCAGCTCGTTGGCGCAGGCCTCCGAGCTCGACTGCTAAACTGGATTGACGCAAATAATCTTAAATGAGACTCAATCTAGCAACTGGATTCTACGAATGCTCGCTGAGGTGTCCCGATAACACCGCACTTTCCATCGGCATGCTGGACCTTTCGTATTCGCAACTGCGAGAATCCGTTCAGCCCGTAGCGGCCTGGCTGCGGTTCAAAGCGCAGGTGGCCGCTCCGAGAGTCGGCATCCTGGCCTCCAGAAGCCTATCGACCTATGCAGGCATTTTAGGCACGAGCTGGGCCGGCGGCACGTACGTGCCAATCAGCACGAAACTTCCTGAGGACCGGATTATTCAGCTCCTCGGCCGCATCCGTGCGGAAGCTTTGATCGTCGATTCCGAAAGCCTGCCTCTGTTGACGCGAAGGGTACTAAGCCATTGCCCGAAGTTGGTGCTGGCTCCCGAACTTGCGACTTCGGTGGAAATGCAATCGGACGCAAATACCAAAACAGTCGTGACAGGGAAAAGCGCGCTTCCGCGTTTCGATGCAGAAGACCGCCCAGAACCGGTAGAGCCGGAACACCCCGGCTACATCGAGTTTACGTCGGGAACGACCGGGATTCCGAAAGGAGTGACAATTTCCGCCGGGGCGGTCGCTCACTTCGTGGGCGCAATGCAAGGGCGCTACGCGTTCGAGCCGTCCGATCGGGTTGCCGGACTGGCAGAGATAACCTTCGATATTTCAGTGTTCGATATGTTCGCCACCTGGAACTGTGGCGCGGCGCTGCTGGTTGTGCCGGCGACTCAGCTAATCGCACCGGCAAGCTTTATCCAGCGGCAAAAAGCGACGGTGATTTTTACCGTTCCTTCTGTTGCCAGCAACATGAAGAGAATGAAGATGCTGGTTCCCGGCGCGATGCCCAGCCTTCGCTATTCCCTATTCTCTGGCGAACCGTTGCCGGTGCTTTCCGCAACGCACTGGACACAAGCCGCGCCGAACAGCATCGTGGATGATCTCTACGGTCCGACCGAGGCCACCGTGGTATGCACCGGGCAAAGATTTGTGGGCCCAGAGAACGGCACTCCGAATCGTGGAGTTGTGGCGATCGGGAAGCCGTTCCCTGGAATGGAAGTGGAGATTGTCGATGCGGATTTGCAGGTTCTTCCAGACGGAGAACATGGCGAGCTATTGCTGGCTGGGCCACAGCTTAGTTCAGGATATTTCGATGCGGAAGATTTGACCCGCGGCAGCTTTCCGCTGCGACAAGGGAAGCGCTGGTACCGCACCGGCGATCTGGCCTACCGCGATTCCTCCGGAATTCTTCATCATCTTGGACGGATTGACAATCAAGTGAAGGTGCGCGGGCTGCGCGTCGAACTAGAAGAGGTGGAAGCCTATCTACGCGAGGTATTTCGAACAGACTCCGTAGCCGCGGTGGCGTGGCCTACGAAACACGGATCCGCCGACGGGATCGTGGCTTTTGTGAGCGGGCAAATGGGAGTCGACGATCCGGAGGTAAGAGCGCTGATCAAGAGCCGCCTGCCAAGCTATATGGTTCCCTCGACGATTCATCAAGTCGATTCGCTGCCCCTGAATGCCAACGGCAAGGTCAACCGCAATCAGCTCATCATACTCCTGGAGGAAGGCAGATTTTGAGCGTGGCCCTGGGTTCAACTCCGGAACCGGGGGTGCCGCAGTCCAGCGGCAGGCTCGCAAGTTTTCGTCTGATCCCGCGGATCGAGACATACCCAAAGATCGTCGCATTCTCGCAAACCATCGCGGGCAAGCTCGTGCTGCTCGCGCTGTTTGGGCTGGGCTTGAGCTACTACGGAGACGATTGGCAACTGACAATCGCCTGTCTGGCGCTGATTGCATTCCTTCCCGCGCAACGCCGGATGCTGGTGACGTTTAGTACGCTGCTTTCTGCGTTCCTTTTCCAATGGAAGAACGGTTCTCATCCGCTGTATTTCATAGTCATTCTTAGTTTGGTTTGCGTGTTGGGAGGCTTGTTGTTCTGGTCGGCGGTACTCCGGCCACGGTCCTGGTTTGGACGCAGACCCATTCTGTTTCTGCTCTGCGGCTATGCGGCGTTCGTTGTGTTTGCCTCTTACTTCCCCCGGGGTTCGAGGTACTACCAGCTGGTCTGGGATTTCACTTACATCTTAACGACTTACGTCTGGTTCATCGGTTACTCCCTGCTCGACAGTAACGCGCCGGATCGCGACGACTTTGGCCTCCAACTCGGCACCTATCGGCCGTTCTGGGGCTCCACGAATACGCCCTTCGTCAAAGGCGCCGGCTACCTGCGCCGCATCGAAGCGCGGGACGCCGAGCAGCTCGCGGTCACGCAACTGAAAGGATTGAAGCTGCTGGTTTGGTCGATCCTGCTTTCGCTATTCCTGGATGCCTTCAACCGCTGCATCTATGTCTCCCTGCGATTCCACACGATTCCCAACGCCCTGTATCTCAGTGCGAACCACAGGCCGTTGCCCTGGTACGCCTGCTGGGCCAGCCTGATTGCGCAATTCTTCTACCAGATCATTTCCTTGTCGGTACTCGGGCACCGCATCGTGGCCTGCTGCCGCATGGCTGGTTTCAACGCCTTACGGAACACCTACCGGCCGCTCTCCTCGCGCACCGTGGCGGAATTCTTCAACCGTTACTTCTTTTATTTCAAGGAGCTGCTGGTGGATTTTTTCTTCTATCCAACGTTTCTGAGATATTTCAAAAAGCACCGCAAGCTGCGGCTGATTGCCGCGATATTCGCCGCGGCTTGTTTCGGAAACGCATTCTTCCATTTTGCCCGGGATCTGGACTTCATTCAGAATCTGGGACTGGCGCGAGCGCTCGCGGGCTATCAGGTATATCTTTTTTATTGCGCCGTTTTGGCCGCAGCCATCAGCATCTCTCAGTTGCGGCACCGAGGGCCTGCGCAAACGGGTTTTATTCGAGGACAACTCTGGCCCTCTTTCCTGGTGGCACTGTTCTATTGCCTGCTGGATGTTTTCGGTTCCAGCGATCGCTCCTTCCCGCTAACAGAACATTTTCGGTTTTTTGCGCAACTCTTTCATTTTAATCTGTGAGGACGAACATGGACGATATGGCGGAAATCCGGGAATTCTTGAGAAAATTGCTGGCCTTGAGGGGCGACAGGCAGCCGTTCTCCGACACGAGTTCCTTTTTCCTCAGCGGACGTTTGGGGTCGGTGGATGCCGTGGAACTGGTGGTCCTTTTGGAAGAGAGATTCGGGATCGATTTTGCGGAAGTGGGATTCGACCAGTCGAACATTGACAGTATCGAAGCGATTCGGTCTCTGCTGCAGAGCGTGAGAGCCGCTGAATAGTTTTCTCTCTAGCATCCTGAGCTGATTTTGAAATCCGATTCAAGGCCCGGCCGGCGGTCACGCCAAAGGGTATTGCAGAGTGGAGTCCGGAAAAAAACATGAAACCGGGAATTTTAAAATATCTTCCCGCATCCGCGCAGCGTGAGACGGAGACAGTTTTGAGGGCGCATCCCGGCGTCCGCGAAGCTGCCGTTGTCCTTTGGGAGAGTGAAAAGCCAGGAGAGGAAAAGCTGGTGGGATATGTAGTGCCCGACGAGGATTACATCCATCGCGTTTGGGGCGGCGGCGATGAAGAACGCAAGCGCATGCAGAAATGGCGAAAGACGTTCGACCTGTCACAATTTGGAAAACAAGCGCAACACCCGGAGCCGGGTTTCAATATCGCGGGATGGAATAGCAGCTACACCAGGCAGCCCATCCCTGCCGAACACATGCGGGAGTGGGTAGACCTCACCGTTCAAGAGTTGCTGAGTTTCCGTGCACGAGAAATTCTGGAGATAGGTTGCGGCACCGGCCTGCTCCTACTTCGCCTGGCTCGCGGATGCGAGCGGTACGTCGGCGTCGATTTTTCCGCGGCTGGGCTAAAACGAATCAAGGAACAGATGGAGGAAATGGGAGGCCTCTGGAACGGCGTGTCGCTGCTGGAACGATCCGCGGACAACTTCGACGGCTTTGCCGAGGATTCCTTCGACATGGTGATCTTGAACTCCGTCGTGAAGTACTTTCCCAGTGCTGCCTATTTGATCGGGGTCCTGGAAGGGGCCCTCCGCGTGGTGAAGCCGGGAGGCAGGATCTTTATAGGGGACGTGCGGAACTTGGCGCTGCTGGAACCCTGCGCGGTTTCCATTGAGTGGTATCAGGCCCAGGCGTCGATGAGTCTTGACGAATTGCGCGAACGGGTTCACCGCCGAGTCCGGTTCGAGGAGCAGCTGGTGATCGCACCTGCGTTTTTTCTGGCGTTGCAGAAACGATTCCCAAAGATAACAAGAGTCGAGGTGCACCCAAAGCGAGGCAGATTCGACAATGAAATGACGCGTTTCCGGTACAATGCGATCCTGCACTTGCAGTCTGAGCGGGATGGGGATGTCGAACTTAACTTTCTGGACTGGGCTGAGCAGCGATTGAGCTTGGATTCGATTGCCGGCGCGCTGCGGAACAAGAAGCCGGAATCGCTGGCGATAAAAAAAGTGGCCAACGCACGGATCGAAAGGGATGTCCAAGCGCTCGCAAAGCTTGACGAAGCGGAACGCTCAAGAGCAGTCGGCGAGTCTCGAGAATCACTTGAAAAGGGCGGGCAGCGGGGCATCGATCCCGAGAAGATGTGGGCGCTGGGCGAGGAGCTGGGCTATCACGTCGACATCAGCTGGACAGCCTCGCGGCTGGACGGAAGTTATGATGTCGTGTTCAGAAAGCCAGCGGGTCATGGCGAGCTGCTTGGGCCGGGCATCGTGTGGCCTCAATCTAATATTGATCTTAAGGAGATGGCGCAGTACACGAATATCCCGGGCCGCGGTGTGCTACGCGAGAAACTGATCGAGCAATTACTTGAGTACAGCCAGCAAAACCTGCCGAAGAATCTTGCGCCCACGCTGTTTTTCCTGATCGACGCGCTTCCGTTAACCGCGGATGGCCAAGTCGACGTTCATGAATTTCCCGCACCGCCCGTGCAGGAGGACGGCGCGTGAACGCCAGAAAATGCAGACGCCGAAGCGCCACGCAAATCCGGCGCGGGGGCAGCGGCGCGGACCGCGCGAAGAGAAATGTATCGAGTTGATGGGATGCGACCTAGCTCAGGGCACCCTTGAGGCGCTTGGTGGTCTTTTGCAATTGGCGCTTGAGAGCATCGACTTGCTTCGAAATATTTTGAAGCTCTTTCTTGGCGAGCACTCCTGCCTTGGCAACTTGATGGGCTTTGCGATCGGCGCGGCCCATGGCGCTGCCGATGCTGACGGCGACCTGCGTGAGTTTGTTTCTCTTGGCCATTTTGTCCTCCGGCGAGAGGGCACCATCGTATACCCAAAGTGCTGTTTCCGGCCAAGAAAGAGTCGGACTGAAGGTGGTTTTCAGTGGCCAGTTTTCAGTGGTCAGTTCAGAGCATGAATTGTGGGTTTTTGGTTTTTGGTTTCAGTTCCCCGCTGCCAATTTTATTTCCCGGCTCGAAATCGCTACAGAAGAGGCAGATCGCTCTTTCGAATGGACTCGTTCAAGGCTGGAACATCAGAAGCAAGGATCTGTTTCCAGGCGGCCAGCTGCGCATCGAGCCGCGCGCGCAGTATTTTGAACACTTCGAACTGCTGCTGCGCGGGCGCGCTGTCGCCGGCTTGCACGCTGGAGCTGAAGCTGTCCAGTTGTTCATTCAGCATGCTAGGGAAAGCAAGATTACCTTCCGATCCTTTCATGTTTACCTGAATCAGCTCCTCTTCCACAGGAGACAATTTCTTATCGAGCGCATCGGCTTGGTCGAGAAGCGGCTTCAGCCGAGCCTCGTTCTCGAGGCGTTGGCGAAGCGCCTTGATGCCAACGCGCAATTCGCGAATTTGATTTACCGCGCGATGCAAATCGGCGTTGGCGTCGCGAACCTGCGTGGCTAATGCAAATTGTTTCTGCAGATCGTCCGGAGTGACATTTTTCACCCGCGGATCCATGACGATTTCCAGCGGCTGGGATTGGCTGCGGCTGCCGACCGTCAACTTGACGGTGTATTTGCCGGGAAGCGCGATGGGCCCGCGCGGACCAAGGCCGGCATAAAAAGCTCCGGGAATTTTTACGGGAGAATCCCAGCGGAGGTTCCAGGCATAGCGGTTCAGGCCTGCCGCGGCGGGGAGCGTGTTGACCTCCTTGGCCAAGTCGGGCCACTCCTGGGGCTGCAGTTCTTCCTTGGATTCCCTGCTGGAGAATGAGCGCACCGACTTGCCATCGCTGTCGAGGATTTCGAGTTTTACTTCGTCCTTCGGTGCAGCTTTGAAGTAATAATCCAGAATGGCTCCCAAAGGCGGATCGTCACCAAGAGGGCCGCGGCGCTCAATGGCGTCGGGCAAGTGCAGGCGCAGTGCCACCTGTGGTTTGAACAAGAACATATCTGCATTTAAAGAATTGGCATCCAGCTGGCGCAACGGAGTGATGTCGTCCAAGACCCAGAAGGAGCGCCCGTGCGTGGCTGCGATGAGATCGTCGCCATGAACGGCCAGATCGTGAATGGGGACGGTGGGAAGATTCAGCTTGAGCTGCTGCCAGTTGGCGCCGTCGTCGAAAGAAAAATAAACGCCGGCTTCGGTTCCGGCAAAGAGCAAGCCTTTACGCTTGGGATCTTCGCGAACGGAGCGGACGTAGGAGCCGTTTGGTATGCCAGTAGCAATTATCGTCCAGCTCTTGCCCGAATCGTGCGTACGGTAGATGTATGGGCGGAAATCGTCGAACTTGTGACGGTCCACGGCAAGGTAGGCGGTGCCGGCATCATGATGTGAGGCTTCGACAATGCTGACCATGCTCCACTCGGGGAGATCCTTGGGCGTGATGTTGGCCCATGTTTGGCCGCCATTGGTGGAGAGCTGCACCAATCCGTCGTCCGTGCCAACCCAGAGCACGTCTTTTTTCACGGGTGATTCGGCGACGGCAAAGATGGTGTCGTAATACTCGACGCTGGTGATGTCCAGCGTAATGGGGCCGCCCGAAGGTCTCTGCTTGGATTTGTCGTTGCGCGTGAGGTCGCGGCTGATGGGCGTCCAGCTTTGGCCGCCGTTGGTGGACTTGAAAAGCATCTCCGCGGCGGAGTACAGCGTGTTTGGATCATGCGGCGAGACGAACAAGGGTGAAGTCCAGTTAAAGCGATGCAAGAGCTTTTCCGCGCCGTTGCCGGAAACATCGAGCGGCGTGACGGAGATGTCCACGACTTGTTCGCTGCGCTTGTCGAAACGGGTGATCAAGCCTTCCGCGCCAGCATAGACAATGTTGGGATCGGGCGGGTATGGAGCGATATAGCCGCTTTCGCCGCCGCCAACTTCGTACCAATCCTGGCGACCGATGACGCCATCGTCGTCGTAGCTCTTGATGGCGATGGTGGAGTTGTCCTGCTGCGCGCCATAGATGTAATAGGGCCAGCGGTCATCGGTGATGACGTGATAGAACTGCGCGGTAGGCTGATTGTATTGCGTACTCCACGTTTTGCCGCCGTCTGTGGAGACATCCGCGCCGCCATCGTTTCCGTTGATGAGCCTTTGCGGATTGTCGGGATCAATCCACAAGCCGTGATGATCGCCATGCGGCGCAGGCAACAATTCGAAAGTTCTGCCGCCGTCCACGGAACGAAACGCTCCAGTGTTGAGCACATAGACAGTGTCCACGGACTTGGGATCAGCAAAAATGTGTGTGAAATACCAAGCGCGCTGGCGAAAACGGCCCTCCTCGTTGATGCGGATCCAGTTGTCGCCGCCGTCGTTCGAACGGTATAGCCCGCCTTCCTTGGATTCGACAAGAGCGTAGACGCGATTCGAATCCGCGCCGGAAACTGAGACGCCGATGCGACCCATGATTCCCGAGGGCAGGCCGTGGCTTTCGAGGTGCGTCCAAGTGCTGCCGCCATCGATGGATTTGTACAGGCCGCTGCCGGGACCGCCGCTGTTCAGGCTCCAGGGCGTGCGATAGACCTCCCACAAGGAGGCGAAGAGCGTATTGGAATTGTTAGGATCGAAGACGATGTCAATCGCGCCGGTCTTCTCGTTTTTGTACAGAACTTTTTGCCAGGACGTGCCGCCATCGGTGGTTCGAAAGACGCCGCGTTCTTCGTTGGGGCCGTAGGCGTGGCCGAGCGCGGCTACAAATACGATGTTGGGATTTTTGGGATCGACGATCAGCGCACCGATGTGACGTGTATCCTTCAGCCCGACGTTTTTCCAGGTCTTGCCCCGGTCAATTGATTTATAGACACCATTTCCGTAACTGATATTGCCGCGAATGCAGGCTTCGCCCGTGCCGACGTAGAGAATGTTGTGATCCGAAGGTGAGACGGCGATGCTGCCGATCGAAGCGGTGCCTTCCTTGTCGAATACCGGCTCCCAAGTAGCTCCGGCGTCGGAGGATCTCCAGACGCCGCCAGAGGCTGCGCCGAAATAGAAAACGCTGGGCTCGCCGGGAACTCCGGTGACGGCGAGGACGCGCCCGCCGCGAAAGGGACCGACTTGACGCCAGCGCATAGCGCCGAGCAACGAATCAGGCACTTGCGCCGCTGGAGCCGAAGCCGGCGCCGCATCGGAATGTTCTTTCGCATTAGCGAAGGCCAGTGAAGCAAGAAGGGCGAATCCTAACAGGCAAACTTTCCGATATCTCATAGAAAACGATTCTCCTCAGGGTCCACGATCATACAGGAGCGAGCGCAAGCTCGCCAATGGCGTCGGAGCGCGCTTTATGCGATGCTGCTTCCTCAACGGAGCCTGGGACGGACGCGATGCTCAAAAAATTCAAGGATTTGACGGAAAAAGAGATCCTGGCGATCGCCATCGCCGCGGAAGAGGAAGACGGGCGGATCTACGGAGAATTTGCGGATGCCCTGCGGGAGGAGTATCCGTCCACCGCGCAAATGTTCGAAGAGATGCGCCAAGAAGAGGTGGGACACCGCGATCGCCTGTTCGCCATGTTCCGGCAGCGATTCGGAGATCACATTCCTTTGATTCGGCGAGAAAACGTAAAGGGCTTCCTGACGAGGAAGCCCGTTTGGTTGATCCGGCCGCTGGGCGTGAAGACGGCAAGAAAACAAGCGGAGCTGATGGAGATGGAAGCGAGCAGGTTCTACGCGCGCGCCGCAAGTAGGACGACCGATGCTTCGACGAGAGAATTGTTGAACAAGCTCGGGGACGAAGAGAGAAAGCACACGCAGACGGCGGGTCAGCTGGAAGAGAGACACTTAACTGCGAGCGCGAAAGCGCAAGAGGACGAGTCTCATCGCAAGCTGTTCTTGTTGCAAATCGTGCAGCCTGGACTCCTGGGGCTGATGGATGGTTCGATCTCGACGCTTGCTCCACTGTTTGCCGCAGCATTTGCGACCCAGAACAGCTGGAAGGCATTCCTGGTCGGCATGGCTGCATCGGTCGGTGCGGGCATCTCGATGGGATTCTCGGAATCGCAATCCGACGATGGCTCGCTGACGGGGCGAGGATCACCGTGGCTACGCGGCGCAATCACCGGGTTAATGACCACCGCGGGCGGAATTGGGCACACACTGCCGTTCTTGATCAGCGATTTTCATGTCGCCACGATCATCGCGATCATCGTAGTCGCCGTGGAACTAATGGTCATCAGTTACATCCGGCACCGCTACATGGACACGCCGTTCTTGCAAGCGGCCTTTCAGGTGATCGTGGGCGGCGTTTTGGTGTTTCTAACAGGTTGGCTCATCGGGAGCTCCTAGCTGCGGCCGGTTCAGTGAACGAGAATACCCTTAGCTATTACAATCTCGGCCAAGAAAGCTGTCGGTTGAGCGGCGCATCGCTAGAGCGCGTGCGGACAGAGAGCATCTTGCGGAGATTCTTGCCGCGAACGCCAGCTACCATTCTTGACGTCGGAGAGGCGGACGGCGCGTACGCGTTCCCGCTCTCGAAAGCGGGCTATGAAGTCCATCTGGTGGATCCCGTTGCGCTTCACATCGAGCAGGCGCGCGAGAAGTCACGCGCAAGCGGAATCCGGCTCGCTTCGATCACTGCGGGGCATGCGTGTGAATTGAAATTTTCAGATCAATGCGCCGATGCCATCTTATATTTTGGCCCGCTCTATCATCTGGATTCTGCATCGGAGCGCTCAGCTGCGCTGCAAGAGGCTCGGCGCACGCTCAAGCCAGGAGGAATCTTCCTGGCCGCATTCATTTCCAGATTTGCTTCCTTGTTAGACGGGGTTCGCTCGCATTTTCTAGCGAACGAGGAATTTGCGAAAATCGTCGACGGCGACCTGAAAACCGGCCAACACCGGAATCCAACGAACAATCCGGCCTACTTTACCAACGCCTATTTTCATCATCCAGAGGAAGCCAAATCGGAGGTCCGGGAAGCTGGTTTCAAGAATGTGCGACCGCTCTCTGTCGAGGGACCGCTCTGGCTTGTAAACGACATTCAGGAGCAACTGGAAAAACCAGAAGTCTCACAGCGCATTCTAAAGTACATGGAGCGGATCGAAGCTGAGGAGGGACTCATCGGGTCGAGTGCGCATTTTATTGGGATGGCTGAGAAGTAAGCCTGGCTCATTTTGCCAAGTGCAGAATGGGCCGGGAGAACGTAGACTATCGCCCTGCGGCACGGTACTTGCACGGCGCGAATACGAGTCCAGGTGGCAGGAGGAAAAGAGCGAAATGATTAAAGGTTTAATCGTAGGAATTGTGCTGGGTGTGTTGCTGGTTGCGGGGATCGTTTATTTTTACTTCTCATCGGGGCGCGCACCGGTGGCGACCTCGGCGCCACCGATGCCGTTCGAAAGGAAAATGGCGCAGATGGGGCTGCATGCGTATTTGGATAAACTGCCACACCCTGAGCCGCAGGTCCCGGCGGACGAAGCGAACTTGCTGGCTGGCGCAAAGGTTTACAAGGAAAACTGCGCCGTTTGCCACGGACTGCCGGGCGAGCCAAAGAATACCATCGCGCAAGGAATGTATCCCGCGCCACCGCAACTGTTTCACGGCGCCGGTGTGACGGACGATGACGCGTGGGAGTCCTATTGGAAAGTCGAAAACGGCATTCGCATGACAGGGATGCCCGGATTCAAAGACCGGCTAACCGAGCCGCAAATCTGGCAAGTCATTGTCCTGGTGAAGAACGCGGACAAAACACCCATGTCCGTCCGAAACGCACTTTCCAGCGCTCTCCCGGCGGAGGCAATGCCGGCGGCGCCGGCAAGCACTCCGGCCCCCGCAAAGAAATAGCTTGGCTGGTCCAGACTTGCGCGCGAGCCGAAGAGAGAGGGACGGCTCGCGCGCACCGGGGCGAAATGCAGCTCCGGGATTCCTTATTGGCCGAAAACGAGAATGGTGAATTGGCCGCCCAGATTCGCAGGCACGAAAAGGTTATGGGTCTTGGGATCGAGCGCCATGGTTTTGGAGCCGGGATTGGTCGTGATGTTTTCCAAAAGGGTGTATTTGTCCGGGGAATCCTGATGGAAAACAGCGATGGTGCCTCCACCCGTGGACATAAACACCAGCTTTGTCGCGGGATCGTAGGCCCCCGCGTCTACCCGCTCGCCGATCGGCGCAGAGGTGATTATTTTTCCGGAGTCCGCATCCAGCACAACCATCAACTGGCCGCCTCGGCAGCCTGCAAATAAGCGGCGAGTCTGCGGATCGAAAGCCAGAGCTGTCGCTGTTTTGCCAGGAGCCAGGGACCAGTGGTGGAGCACTTTAAGCGCGTTTGAGTCGATGTGTACGGTCTCTCCCTTGTCTTCGAGGTTGAGGTAAACGCTGCCTTTGCCATCCGCTACGGCGAATTCCGGGCCGCCGCCGAGGTCGATCGTGCCCACCACTTTTTCGTCGGCGGCGTTGATGACCGTGGTGCTGTCGCTGTCGCCGTTCATGACGTAGACGTGTTTGGTGGCCGGATCGTAAATAATGGCATCCGGTTTCTTCCCGACCTTCACCTCTCCGAGTTTCTTGAGAGTTTTTAGGTCAAAAACTACTACGGCGTCCGATTTGCCGGCGGTGATGAAGCCGCGGCCGAATTCAGAAGCGATGGCGATACCGTGGACGCCCGGTGTGTCTGGAATCGTACCCACGAGTTCGAACGTGTCGGCGTCCAGCACTTCCACTTGCGTAGCGTGGGAAACATAGACGCGGCGCGCCGCATCATCCACGGTGACATAGTCCCAGCCGGGAGCGCCGGGGATCGTCACCTTCTTGATGATGTGGTATCCAGATGACGGCGCCCCCATTAAAGTTGCTGCAACAAGACTCAGAAGAACCGCAAACATTACGAAATTTCGTTTCATTTTCTCTCCGTTGAAGAAGTATGACACCTGGCCTGGTATTGTACAAAAAACGGACTCCCCTAATGACACATACCGCTTCCTGAATCCGTGAAGATCTTCCCTGCTTCAGGGATGAATTCCCAGTCATAACTGTTGGGCTTGAGCGTGAGCTTCAGAATTCCGAAGGCTGTTGCATCGCGCAATTCGCTGTTGGGCTTGGTTGCGCCGAACGGCCTGTGATTCTTGCCGCCGGTGCCGACGACGAATTCGCGAATGCCACGCTTCGAATCCGGAGAGCCTTCCGGATCTTGCGGAGCAAAGCGCTCATAGTCATGGTCATGTCCGTTGATGACCACATCCGCGTTGGCCTCATAGAGCGCCTGAAAAAGCGGCTTTACTGTGGGATCGTTACCGTGAGCACCGCCGGAACTGAAAAGCGGCTTGTGCCAGTAGGCAAGAGTGCAGGCTACCGGATGCGCGGCGAGATCGGCGCGCAACCATTTTTCCTGCGGCGAACCGGCTTCGCAGCCGCCGACATCCAGGCATTCACTGTTCAGCACGATGATGTGCCATGCGCCGAGTTCGTAGCTGTAGTAGCCGGTTTTTGGATCACCGGCGGCAGCGCCGAAATAATCGAAGTAGGGCGTTCCGCCAGCGGAATGAAACTCGTGATTGCCAGCCGCGGGGCGGGTGCGAGCTTTCGCGCGTCCCCAGGTCTTGTCGTAGCAGACGAAGTTTTCCTTGGTGCCGTCCGGATAGGCAAGATCCCCGACGGCCATAACGGTGCCGGCGTTTTGATCGAGCAATTTGGCGGTGGCCTCCGCACCGGAAAGATCCTTGCAGTCGGCAATGTCGCCCGCTCCAATCAGTACGGCAGTCTGGCCTGGAGGCGGCGCGGCGAATGACAAATTGACACGCCAGGGGTGCAACGCTCCAAACACGGCGGCCGCTACGGCAAACCCGAAACCAAGAAAGCGCTTGTGCATTTCACCCTCTCGAGCTACTCAAGACAACGGGACGCAAAAACATTGTGGGCCATAGAACCTAAACACACCTTAAACTGGGCCTGAAAACTTCTTCAGGAATACGTGTCGCGAGAATGCAGCGGCGCGAAGAACTTCACTACGCGCCTCGGCCATCGCTCGCAGCGCTTAGAACTTGAAGCGAAGCATAAATTGCAATTGCCGGGGTAAACCCGTGCCCGTGTTAGGCGAAGCCACATTGTCGTTGTTGTTGTTGAAGTTCACGGTTGAAGTTATGACGCCAAAATTGGGCTTCGGCACCAAGGAAGCAGGGGTGCTGCCGGTGGCATCGTTATAGACAAGCGTCAACTGGTTCGGATCGCCAAGCTGGGTATGATTGAAAACGTTAAACGCCTGCACGCCAAACTGCATCGAAAAACGCTCCGTCAGCCGCGTCTCCTTCATGATGGCGAAGTCAATTTGCCAGTAGGGGAGGGCACGAAACAGCCCATTGGGCTCATTGCCAAACCGGGTGAAGAATCCCAGGCTGTCTTGGGGTGGCAATCGAAAGGCCGCGGGGTTGATCAAGGGCACTCCATTGTGTCCGGCGCCTGGAAGCGTTAGAGGGACTCCCGGAACGATGTCCGGCCGCTGAGTCGTCTGGTCATTGCCGTCGGGAAGCAAGAGCGTATCGGGGAGAGGGTTGGCGGAATTAAAGAATGGGTTGGCAGGATTCAAGATGTTGTTGCCAAGGTCCATCTGGACGGTGAGAGGATGGCCGGTATGCCAGAGACCGATGCCGGTGAGGCTCCAGCCTCCGACGATCTTGCCGACGACTCCGGGCTGATCAAGGTAGGTTTTTCCGGGGCCCAACGGAAGTTCATAAACAGCATTTGCGGTGAAATTGTGGCGAATGTCAAAAATGCTGGGCCCCTTGTCGCAGGGGAGACAATTGACATTTTCCGGCCCATTGGATTCGCCGCCTCCTACCGAGCCATCATTGATCGAATGGCCATAGGTGTAACGAGTCTGGAGGGAGAGTCCATTCATAAACCTCCGTTCCAGCGAAATTCCCAAGGCGTGGTAGGTGCTCGAGCCGATGTCTCGCTTAATGTCCACGGAACCGTATGGATCTCCGGTCAGAGGAGTCGGATCTTGTGAAGTGGGTGTGCCGGGAAAGAACGCATCCAACGGCCGGACGCAATCCGTAGCTGCATCGGTCGCCGTGCCATTGGGCGTAATGGGCGTACTGCAAAGGTTTACGCCACCACGCGAGAAAAGCCGGACGCCGTGGGAACCGAGGTAAGAGGCTGAAAGCAGGAAGCCGACAGGAAGCTGGTGCTCGATCGTCAGACCCCATTCCTCGGCATACAAGTCGCGCCGGTCTTGACGCTGTATCGCGCGGGGGTGGTTGGCCTGTTTCTGGCCACCGAGACCTGACAGATCGGGGATTTCCTGTTCGAGGCCGGAAGTGACAGGAGGCCCCGCCACGGTTACGCGAAAGGTATCGCTTTCCAGTGGTGAGTTTAAATCATCATTCTGAGCTGCGCCATGATAAATGCCAAACCCAGTGCGAACGACCGTCTTTCCGTGGAGAGCGGGGGGAGCCCAAGCCACGCTCACGCGAGGATCGAAATTCTTGTAATTTGGATTGTAGAAGGCGGGGTTCCTCGGACATGGTGGCGAGTTGATTGGAGCGATAAACGGGGTGTTAAAGGAACCAGAACCCAGGCAAGCCCCGTGGAATTGATTGAGGTCAAAGATGGTTGTCCGGTTGGTGGCTTCGTTCGCGACACCGTAGTATTCCCAGCGAAGGCCGGCGGTGATGGTAAGCGCAGGGGTAACTTTCCATTCGTCCTGGAAGTAAGGCATGTAGAAGGTCCGGCGGAGACGGTGGCAACACCAAGGCGCGATGAATTTAACGTCCGTAAGTGAGCCAGAGATCATGCTCAGATTGTCTCCAAAGTCGAGAGTGCTGTTCGCGGTCTGACCTTGATTGAGCCGGACACGCCGGATCTCCAAGCCCGTTTTGAAAGCGTGGCGACCGTGAGTCCAGGTCATGTTGTCGACCACGCCATACGTCGTACCAACTTCGATGTCCGCCGATTCATTGGGAATTCCGGTGAAGTTGTTGGAGTTCACCGCAAAAGTGAGAGTACTTGCCTGCGGATTGTGAAAGGGCGAGCGGTTAATGTAGACCTTCGCCTCGTTAAAAATAGTGGGGCTGAAGACATGTTGCAGCGCCAAGAGATAGTTGGCGGGGTGATTGATGGTTTGCGCTTTGTCCAGGCCAACGGTAACTCCAATTTGCGCATCCACCAGGCTGATGTCGCGCTGGGCCCGGCCGTAGAGGGTGGTCTTGTCGCTGAACCTATGGTCGACGCGCACCAGCCATGTATCTTCGTGCACGGTTGTCTGTATAGGGTGCGTGAAGGCTTCAATGTCGGTGGAGAGATTGTTGGCATCAATGGTTTCGCCCGCGAGTTCATTCGGCGTCAAGGCCCTAAAGGTATTGTCAGGAAAAACGATCTTCGGAGTGCATCCGCCGATGGTCCCGGTGGATGCACGCCAAGGAAAACCCTGGAGGATGGTGCACATTTGGGGCGAAGGCCCCACCTGTGTCGGCGTAAGTTGTGTGGCATCGTTTCTGCCGTTAACGAGAATGTCCTTTATGAAACTCGCGCTGGGCACAAAGATGGTTCCCGTTGAGGTGGACTCTTGCAATTGGCGGAGCCCCTCATAGCTCAGGAAGAAGAATGTTTTATCCTTCTTGATGGGTCCTCCCAACGTCAGTCCGTACTGGCCCATCCGAAAAGGGAGGATAGCGGGAGTGGTCGGGTTACCAGCGGCGTCTGGCGCGAAATCGTTGAAATTGCGCGCGTCGAAAACGGAATTTCTCAAATAACCAAAGGCAGTTCCGTGATAATCATTTGTGCCGGACTTGGTGACGACGTTGATCTGGCCGCCCGCCTGCGTCCCGTACTCAGCATCGTACAGCGCACTGTTGACCCGGTATTCCTCGACGGCATCCTCGGAAATTTGCAAACGGACCTGGGACTTCTGCGCTTGCTCCTGAATACCGCCGGCATCCACTCCGTCGAAACTGAAGTTATTGTCATCGCGAGCGCGGCCGGCAAAACGGATGGTGCGCTGGTCGCCTCCGCCGTCGTCCTGCGCAAAGGGAGCAAGAAGAGTCAAGCCAGACCAGTCTCGACCGTTCACAGGGAGGTTAATAATCTGGTCTTGTCTGATGACGGTGGCTTGTTCGGCCGAGCTGCGCTCCGCGGGACCGGTTTCCGCGTTGATTTCCACTCTGTCTTCGATGGCACCGATTTCCAGGTGCACATCCAAGGTGCGTGTCTGACCCACTTCCAAGACAACGCCGTCTAGAACTTTCGTTTTGAAGCTGGGATTGGTAACCGTTAGGCGATACTCGCCAACGGCCAGCCCCGGGAATCGATAGTAGCCATTGGAATTCGCTCTCTTCTCCTCGGAAATACCGTTGGCTATATCTAAGACTTGTACCCTGGCACCGCTGATGGCGCCACCGCTCGGATCAGTGACCGTACCTTCCAGAGTAGCGCGATCCGTTTGCGCACAGGACGGCCACGCCAGGACGAACAACGCGGAACAAGATAGAAGGATCTTTTTCCACTCGGACATCCACACACCTCCACGGAAACACCGTCACCATTCCTAACGTAATGGCAGCGATGAGCCCTGCCACACAGAGCTGGGCAATCGAACCGGATCCTGGGGAGTATTAAGGGGCCAAATTGCTAACGGCAGATGAATGGCGATTCACGAAATTTTGAATTGAAACTGAAGGGACGTTCAGATTCGGAGCAAGCGGTGAAGAACAACTATCGCTGATTTTTGGGTCATGGCGTGAGATTAGACATTCGGAGCGACGGGCAGAACAATCGAGCCGGCATACGGAACCCAGGATGCGACACGCTATGCAAATAAGTTTGTCAAGCGAAGCATTCCTGGCCTAAAGCTGTGAAGGGCGCGGTCTGATTTCGATCGCGCCCCACAGCTCGGGGTGGTGGGTTGAATCTGGTTTTGGGAGTGGCCGAAGCACCATGCAAAGTTCTACTCGGCGGAAGAGGTCCAGCGAATGCCAAAAGAAACGGTAGGTTTATAGAATTCGCGCTGGATGGGGTAGATGGGGCTGCCCTGGTAGAAGCCGAAGGCCTCGTTACTGAGGTTCAGCCCGGAAGCCTCGAAGCGAAGGCCCTTGCGAATGAGATAGGTGCCCTGAATGTCAAATTGCGTGTGCGCGTAGAAGTAGACGTCGCCGCCCGGACCTCGGAGTCCAAGGATGGGGTCTTTATCCGTTGCCGCGTCGACGTGGGTGAAGTTGTAGAACTGAATGTTGGCATCGTTATGGCTCGCCGCAAAGCGCATGGAGAAACGTGACTTGTCATAGGTAAAGCCGGCATTCCACGTATTCGGAGCCTGGCGTGCCAGGGGAGCGTTATCAATGCGCCCACCGTCAAAGGTGGACGGGAACGTCACGGCGGATTGTGTGTAGCTGTAGTTCGCAGACACACCGAATCCGCTGAGCAGCCCAGGGAGGAACGAAAAACGCTGTTCCCACGAGACTTCGACGCCCTGGATATGAGCGCTGGGGCCGTTGATCGACTGCAGCAGTCTGAGTCCAGCGTTAGGCTGGCCGGCCGGAATCGTGCTGGCTGTCGGGTAAATCGGGTCCGACAACTGTTTGTAAAAGTACCCGGCTTGCAAGATGCCAAGAGGCTGGAAGAAGTGTTCGATCAAGATGTCGTAGTTGTTGGCCTTGGTCGGTTTCAAATTGGGATTGCCCTCTGTCACCACACCAGGAGCGGGATTGGCATTAGGATCGACGACGGTGGTCGGCACTAGGTCGCCGATGTTGGGCCGAGCGATGCCTTGGCTGTAGTTGGCGCGCAAGTTGGTGTTTTTGGCGAGCTGATACTGGGCTTGCACGCTGGGCAAGGCGTTGAAGTAGCCCGAACTTTGCCGATTCGGCGTGATTCTAGGGTTGGTCGGGGTAACCGTGGGGTCGGCCGGATCGCTTGTGACGATCGTATTTGCCAGGAAGCTCGTGTCGGCGGCATCAAAACGAACGCCGGTTTGCAATCGCAATTTGCCAAAGGAGATCACGTTCTGCAAGTAGCCGGCATAGATGCGTTCATTGGCGTCAAAGAAGGCCCCCGCGGAACGGCGGATGTCTGTCGCTACATCCGGCGCGAATTGACCCAGATTGCCAATGACGGCATTCGTAATTAAACTGTAATTAGAGGCTGGCCCATAGGCTTGCGAGCCAATCTGGAAATAGTTGTTGTAATAACTGGGGTTCGTGTAGGTTCCCAGGACGGAGCTGAGACCGATGGTGCTGTTGCCGCTGGGGTCCGTAGCCTTAAAAAGTGTATCGTTTTCGTGTTGGATGGAATGCGAGTTGCGTATTTTGATCCCGATCTCAAAGGTTCCGAGATGTGAATGTGCGTTATAGCGCCGAGCCACGGATGCCGCACCCTGGAAATTGAGCTGCTGGGCGATATAACTGGTAAACGAACTGTTCGTGATGAAGTACTGCGTCGGTTCGTAAAGATTGGTGTTATCGAGGGCAAAGAGTTTCGGGCCAAGCGGATTTTTCTGGTTCACAGCGATGTCGACCGATTGGTTGCCGTTGAAGTTTGTGGTCGCAAAATCCTGCCCACCGATGTTATGTGAGCGCGAGGCCGCGAACTCGTAGACAATCAAGGTGGACGAAAGATCGTGCCTTGCGCCGGTCAAGAAGCTGTAGACCTGCTGATCGGGCCGACGAACATAATGCCTATACTGGTACGAGCCTGGTGCGCAGCCAGATGGAGCACCGGGCAAGGCACAATCTGCTGCATTATCGAACGTGATTTGCGAGCCGTCCGGAGATACAGACTTGATCGTGTTACCCGCGTTTGGCGTATAAACCCAGGTTTCGCCGTAATCGTGGAAGTCGGAGTAGAGACCCTTGGCGTACACGCTGGTCCCGGGCTTGATGTTGTAATCGATCCCGGTTGAAAAGCCATAACGGGTGCGGTAGTAGTCGTAGGAGCGGCGATCCTCAGTGTTGGCGAACGCTATATTGCGGCCGCCAAAGGTTCCGGTTGTCTGTCCCGGCTCGAGGTCGTCGATCCCACGGTTGGTCTTATCGAAAGTCCCGTTCAGCAAGAAGCCAAGTTTCTTGCTAACACCGAAGCGCTTGCCGTAGATTCCGTTGAGCCCTCCACGCCAGTAGCCGTTTTGAATAGGATTGTAACCGCCGGTGCCTCCAAGAGCATAGATCGGCCTTTCCCCGGCGGTCCGGGTGACCAGGTTGACGGTGCCGCCGATGCCATCGGCGTCCTGGTCGGCGGAGAGTGTTTTGAACACTTCAATGCGCTCCACCAAATCGGCCGGAACGGCGTCCAGCTTGATGTTGCGGACCACACCCTCGACAGAAGGCACGTTCACGCCGTTGATGGTGACATCGCTGAGCCGCGGTTCCGTGCCGCGGATCTGGACGTACTTGCCTTCCCCTTCGTCGCGTTCCAGCGAAACGCTGGGTACGCGGCCGACGGCGTCGGCGATATTCGTGTTCGGCAGGCTGTTGATGACTCTTTCGGGCAGCACCTGCACGATGTTGTCGGAAGTGCGCTCGATATTGATGGCTTCCGCTTCGCCCTGAAGGCGCTCCGCCGTGACAACGACCTGATCGGCTTGAGAGGCAACCTGCAAGACGGCATTGGCGGTGATTTCCTGACCTGCCTGGACTGTTACCGGGACGTTGGAGGCGGCCAATCCGACGTAGGAAACGCTGAGGGTATATTCACCCGCAGGCACGTCCGTGATTCGGAATTGCCCATGGTCGTCGGTGACGACCTTCCTGCCCAGCGGCAAAAGTACGACGAGCGCACCCTGCAAGGCGGAATTGCCCGAATCCGTTATAGTTCCGGTGATGGCGCCCTTGCCCGATTGCGCGCCAACCGGCAGCGCTAGAGCGACCAAGGCGATTAACGCGAATAGAACCTTTTTCCCATTGGACATCTACACACCCTCCACACTTGAAACCACTAAGTCTTTGAAACGCCAGTAGTTAGGACACTAGTACGGGATCAACACTTTGGATAAGAGGCGCCCCGTCCTTGGCGTCTATTTAGGGCACGGAATGCTACTGGGAGATGAATGGCGATTCACGAATCTTTAAAATGAATCTGAAAGGACATTCAGAATCGAAACGGAGGGGGAAGAACAACTTCAGCCGGTTTTGGGAATTACGGGACGAAATTAGCCATTTTTAGCGACAGGCAAAGTAATTCGAAAGACGGAACCGCTGCCGAGTGTGCTAAGCGCCTCGATTGAGCCGCCATGCAGGTCCACGACCCAATGAGCGATCGCCAGGCCCAGACCGGAGCCGCCGGATTCGCGGGAGCGAACCTGGTCCGCTCGAAAAAAGCGCTCGAAGATGTGCGGCAAATCTTTTTCGCTGATGCCGATTCCGCTGTCGCGAATCTCGATGCGGGCAGTTCCGGAACCATTGGAGAGGTTCATCTGAATCTTGCCACCTGCGGGCGTGTACTTCACGGCGTTTTCAAGAACGATCAGCAGGAGACGCTCGATCGCAGCAGGATCCCCGGAAATCCGAAGCGGACCGGATGCAAGCTCGCTTGTGACCTGGATTCCCTTGGGGGCTGCAAGAATACCAGCCTCCTCTGAAATCTTTTCCAGGTGCGGAACAAGATCGATGTCGCGAAACTGGAGATCGGCGGCTCCGGCGTCCGCGCGGGCTAAGGTGAGCAGATTTTCGATGAGATGAGTGGTCTCTTCCGAGGTCGTCAGGATGCGCGAGAGCGTCTCGCGATATTCGTCATCCATGCGAGGCCGGCGGAGCGCCAGCTCGGCGCTGGTGCGAATCAGCGCAACGGGCGTGCGCAAATCGTGAGACGCGTCGGCCGTAAATTGAGTGATGCGTTTTACGGAAGCTTCGATGCGGCCGAGCATTTCATTCAAAGTTTCCGAGAGGCGCCGCAATTCATCGTTTGCAGGGGGAACCGCGAGGCGACCAGACAGGTTTTGCACACCTATGTTGCGAGCAGTCTTGATGATTTCATTGACCGGTGCGAGCGCCCGCCCGCTAAGCCAGTAACCCGCGAGCGAAGCAAGAATGACGAGAATCGGCAAAGTCTCCTCGAGAATAAGACGGAAGCGATCGAGCGCCTGATCGAAAGGCTCCGTTGGAATGGCGGCGCGCACGCGAAATGTCTGGCCGCCCGCTTCGACCACGCGCATGGCGACGCGGTACTGCACTATGTCGAGATTGGTGGTAAAAAACGTGACATCCTTTTTCTCTACAGGTGGAATGGGTTTGTAGGGCTTCGCAAACAATTGGGACTGGAAAATGATCTTGCCATCAGCGTCTGTGACTTCGAGTAGAGCCGCGTCAGCCCACAACCCCCCAAGTTCCTCCAATTCGTTTTTGACTTTCGCTGCGCCTTTGGGCGCTGTGCGCTCCAGTACGCTTTGAATACTCTCGAGGTTTGCCCGGGAAGCATCGTTCACCGTTGCTTCGATGCTGTGTTGAAACCCCAAATCGCTGATCCAGGCAAACGACGCAAACGCCACCACCAGAACGGCGAAGTACCAAGCGGTGATGCGAGCGCGAAGGGGAAGTTTCATGGTTGAAGTTCGGGCCCAAGAGAGTATCCGAAACCGCGCAGGGTGTGAATCAGTTTTACCGGCTCACTCTCATCCACCTTACGGCGGAGCAAGCGCACAAAGGCATCCAAAGTGTTCTCCTCGACGTTTTCTGCTTGTCCCCAGACGGCCTCCAGAATTGCCTGACGCGTGGCGACGCGGCCTTGGTTGCGCATGAGGAATTCAAGCAAGCGAAATTCCGTGGGTGTGAGATGGATTTCACGGCTGCCGCGGAACACGCGGCGCTGCGTAATGTCGAGCGCGAGGTCGGATACACGCAGAGTGCGGGTCCGGGGCTCGGCAGTACGGCGCTCCAGCGCGCGAATGCGGGCCAGCAATACGGCAAAGGAGAAAGGCTTCGTCAGGTAGTCGTCGGCTCCGGAATCAAGCCCTTTCACGACATCGGGAACGGAGTCCCGTGCCGTAAGCATGAGTATGGGAATGTTCTCTCGAGTGTGGCGGAGTTGCCGGGCAACCTGAAGGCCGTCGATGCCGGGCAGCATCACGTCGAGCAACACCATATCGAACGGCATGTTTTGTGCCAGCGAAAGAGCCGAGACCCCGTCGTGGGCGAGACTCACGACATGGCTCTCTTCTTCCAGGCCCCGCCGGAGCACCTGCGCCATTCCCTTTTCGTCTTCGACCACCAGGATCTTCATGTGAAGCTACGGCCTTTGGAAAACCTAACTATCATCCGCTCGCCGCGCTGGAAATCAAGCTCCGGCGGGTTTGCGAGGCTGGAGGTAGAAATGGATCGCCGGAGTGAAGATAAGCGAGAGGACCATAGAACTCAAGATGCCCCCGACGACCGCGATGGCCAGCGGTTTCAGCATGGCAGAACCCGCACCGATACCGAAGGCCAAAGGGAGCATGCCGGCGACGGTGGCCAGCGCCGTCATGGCAATAGGACGCAGACGGCGGCGGCCAGCTTGGATCATGGCCTCTTCGGAAGAAAAGCCAAGTTCACGGAAACGGTGTTCGGCGTCCAGGAGAAGGATGCCGTTTTTCGCCACGATGCCGATCACCATGATCATGCCCATGCGGGAAGCGACGTTGAACGTGGTGTTCGTAATCAAGAGTGCCAGGAATCCTCCGAAGCTGGATAGCAATGCGGAGGCAAGAATTGCCGTAGGCGCGGAGAAGGTGCGAAATTCGAAAAGCAGAACGGCAAATAGGAGAAGCAGCGCCATAAATAAAACCACCAGCAAATCGCTGGACGATTTCTGTTCTTCGGCATAGAGGCCGCCATATTCGACGCGGATCGAAGAGGGCAAATGCAAATTGGCCACCGCTTTCTGAACGGCGGCGATGCCGGTGCCAAGATCCACACCTTCGAAGCGCCCGGTGACTTGCACAAGGCGCTGCAGATTTTCCCGGCGAATTTCCGTCTGGCCGGGATCCATGGTGATGGTTGCCAGGGAGCCGAGCGTTGCCGTGCGGCCAGTCGAACTGGTCAGCAGAGCGTTACTCATGTTGTCGAGCGAAGCGCGGCTTTGTTCGGGGAAGCGAACGCGAATAGTGTAGGCGCGGTCGTTGAGAATGACCGGAGTTGCCGCGGGCTCACCTTCCAAAACCGCAGTAGCATCCAGGGCCACTTCTTCGGGAGTGAAACCAGCGCGTGCGGCCACTGTGGAATTCACTTGATAGGTCACGGACGGGCCGCTGACGGTATTTTCGACGCCGTTCAAAACGTCCACGACGGGATGAGCTTTTCCGATTTGAATCTTGCCGATGGCGTCGGCGACGCGCGGCGCGGTGTCATTGAGGAGCTTGCCGTCTAAAGCAAACAGCTTGATGACAACGGGCTCAGGAGCGCTGGTCAAGTCGCCGATCATGTCTTGCAGAAGCTGAATGAACTCGACCTTCGTGGCCGGCTCGGTCGTTTCAATCTCGGATCGGATGTCTGCGACGATGTCGTCAATGTCGCGCTTGCGATTCTTCTTCAGTCTGACAGTGAAATCTCCATTGTTTGCTTCGGTGACCGCAGCGAGCCCAAGTTGCAGGCCCGTGCGGCGGGAGGTGTTCTCGACTTCCGGCGTGGACTTCAGAATTTCCTCAATGTGCAGGAGGATGCGGTTGGATTCGGCGAGCGAGCTCCCCGGCGGCGTGAAGTAATCCAGAATGAATCCCCCTTCGTCCATCGCCGGGAGAAAGTCTGTGCCGAGAAAGCTGTAGCACAACGCCGAAAGAGCGATGACCAGGACCGAGCTGGCAGCCAGCACCCAGGGCCGCTTCAAAATGGCTCGCATCGTGCGCGCATAGAACTCCACGATGCGCCCGAAAAAACCGGAGAGATGTGCTTCTTCCGCGGCGAGGAGAGCGGCCATGTCAGGTCCAGCGGAGCCAGACGCAGCTTCGGCGGTTTCTTTCCGGCGGACGAGATATTGGCTGAGCGTAGGCGTCCAAGTCAGCGCGAGCAGTAACGAGGTACCCAGCGAGACGGTCATGGTGACGGCCAGCGCTCGGAAGAAGGTCCCGGTCACTCCAGTGATGGAAATCAGTGGAAGAAATACGACGATCGGGGTAATGGTCGAGCCGATCAGCGGGATCGTCAATTCCCGCAAGGCGCTTTGGATGGCCTGGAAGCGGCTTTGTCCGGCATCGCGGTGCAAGACAATATTTTCGAGGACCACGATGGCGTCGTCGATGACCAACCCGACAGCCGCTGCCAAACCACCCAGAGTCATGAGGTTGAAACTTTGATTCGTCACTTTCAAAACGATGAAGGTGATGAGCAGAGTGATCGGTATGACCAAACCTGCTACCAGTGAAGTTCCCCAGTCGCGCAGGAACAGCACCAGGATGATCGAAGAAAGCAAAATTCCAAGAAGCACGGCATCGCGCACGCTGGCGATGGAGTCGTGAACGATCGTGGATTGATCGTAAAACGGCTCGAGATGAACTCCCGGAGGCAAGCTCGGGGTGAGTTGCTGGATGAGCGCATGCACTTCGTTCGCGACATCCAGCGAGTTGGTTTCCGGCTGGCGATCCACGTTGAGAAGCACTGCCGGTTTGCCATTGGCGGTCACCATGGTGTAAACGGGCGCGACCGACGGGCCGATTTTGGCGATGTCACCCAGACGTATTGGGACACCCGCAGTGGAGTTCTTCACAACAATTTGGCCGATCTGTTCCGGAGTGCGCACCTGCCCGCTGATGAGGCCCAACACGAGTTGATGACTATGCTCAATCAACCCGGGCGAATCGATGAGATTCGTGCGTTTAATGGCGTCCAGAATGTCTGGCACGGTAACCCCTGCAGCCAGGAGACGCGCCGGATCCGGCGTCACTTGAAATTCGGGAACACGGCCGCCCTGTATGATGACGGCCGCAACGCCATCCAGCCGGTTGAGGCGCGGCTTGAGATCGTAGGTCGCAATCTCCCACAATTTTTCCGGCGGCACGGTGTCGGAGGTCAGGCTGTAACCAATGATCGGAAAGATCGCGAAGGTCATGCGGTGCGTTTCTACTTTTGCCGTCGGGGGAAGTTCCGCCTGCAGGCGAGCGACGACCGCATCCACGCGCTGCAGCGTTAAAATCATGTCGGAATTCCAATCGAAGAACAGATCCACTTCGGCGGAGCCCCGACTGGTTATAGACGTAACCTTCAGAAGGCCCGGCACGCTGTTCACTGCTTCTTCGATCGGACGCGTGATGGTGACCAGCATCTGGTCGATTGGCATGACGCCGTTGTCCACTCCCACAACGATGCGCGGGAAATCCGTGTTCGGGAAAACAGAAATCGGGATGCTCAGAGCGAGGTAACCACCCACCAGCGCCAGGCTGATCGTCAGGAATAAGACAGGGCGGGAGAGCCGGTGGAACCACGGCGTGCGGGAACTGGTCTGCTTATCGGACAGCCCTGCGCCGTTCTCAACTGGGAGAGAATCCATGCGCAGTTACTCCTTGCCAGCCGCGGCCGGCTTCTTCCCGGGAGCTGCCTTCTCACTAGCCTTGTCGGGCTTCTTAGCCGCGTCGGCCTTGTCATCCTCTGCGCCTTTGCCGGAGTCCTTCCCGTCTTTGTCCGCCGCTTCTTTGTCCTCAGCCCCGGGCTTCTCAATTTTGATTTGCGTGCCGTCAGGGACGGCGTACCCTCCCATCGTTATGACTGCATCGCCGGGATTGATGCCACTCGCGATTTGCGTTAGCTCCGAGCTGCGAATACCCAGCTGGACCGTCTTCTGGTGAGCCTTTTCATCCGTGCCCGCGAGCAGGACGTAATCGGCTCCTTCCGCGTTTTTGAACACAGCGGCCGTGGGAACAACAAGCGCGTCTTTAACCGTCTTTGCCGTCATTTCTGCTTGTACGGTCATGCCCGGCTTCAGCGCCGGATCGGGCTTGGATGCCTCCACCCATACTTCGATGGTCGTGCTCCCTGGATCGAGCGCGGGGCTCACCAAACTGACTTTTCCCTTGACGGGTTCTTCCAGGCCCGGAATCTTCAATTGCGCCGGATTTCCAACTTTCAACACCGCCGCTTCGGATTGCGGGATGTGAGCCTTGGCAATGAGCTTGGAGGTGTTCATCACGGTAAGGATGGGTTGATTGGCAGTGGCGACGTCACCTTCATAGAGCGGGCGATCGGTGACTACGCCATCAATGGGACTGGTGATTCTCGAATAGCTGAGCAGCGCTTGGGCGCCTTTCAAGTGGCCTTCGGCCGACAAGCGCGAGCCTTGGGCGGACTTCAGCGTTTGCTCCTTTCCGATGCGCTGCAAGTCGGCGAGTTGCTTTTGTGCTTGTTCGTTCTGGCTGCGGGCTTGAAGAAAGGCGACTTCGGCGGAGTCCAGGTCTTTCCGGGGAATAGCGCCTTGCTGGAACAATTCCTTGCGGCTATCGTAGACTTTTTGCTGCGCTTCGAAGTTTGACTTGGCGGAGACAGCGTCGAGTTCGGCCTTTTGAATTTGTTGCGGCAGGCTGGAGCCTACCGTCGTTGCATAGTTGGCTTCGGCTAGTTCGAAATCGCCCTTGCTGGACTCCGCAGCGGCGGACAAATCGCTGTTTTCGAGTTGCACGAGCAACTGTCCTTTTTTGACGCGGGTGCCGCGCTGCACAAAAAACTTCTTGATGGGCGCGCTAATTTTCGGCGCGACTGTTGCTTGTTCCAGCGGATACACCACTGCATCTGCCGAAATAATCTGCGAAATGGGACCGCGCGCTGCGGGCGTGGTCTGCACGGAGACCACCGGCTCCTTTTCTTTTACTGCAGTGCTGCAGCCACCCGCAGCGCAGAACAGTAGAGTCAGGACGCCGAAAACAGCCATTGTCCGGCGGAGAGAAATTTGATTTCCGTTCATCGTAGGTTTCATGGAGTTGTCAGCACTCCCGTTAGAGTTTGCAAATTTGCGAGAGCCACTCGATAACGCACGGCGCCGTCTTGATACGCCGCATTGGCTTGTGCAAAGGTGGTCTGCGCGTCCACGACTTCGAGAACAGTCGCTTCGCCGCCTTTGTAACGAAGGGTGATGAGGCGCAGGCTCTCCGCGGACAGTTCCGCTGAACGGCTGAGGCCGCTTAGCTCGTTCGAGGCAGTGTCCGCTTCGGCGTAGAGAGATCTTATTTCCGCGAGGAGCTTGCGCTGGGCGAGGGAGAGTTCGCGCTGGGCTTGTGTGCGGCGCAGCTGGGCTTGTTTGATGCGGCTTTGCGTGGCGCCCCAATTCCAGATGGGTATATTCACGGTAGCCAGCACGGAACTTCCTAGATTGGAAAACCCGTTTTCGTTGTTCACGGCAAAGCGAGTGGCATCAATGCCGTAGAAATAGTCGAAACTGAGCGAAGGCAGGTAACCCGCGCGCGCTCCGGTCACTTCATGTCCGGCTTGTTGCACGGCAGCCAAGGCCGCTCGAAGATCCGGATTGTCGCGGGCGGCGCGCTGCTGGACCTCCTCAAGGGTTGGAAGAGGGACATTGGCGTGAAGATCTTCGGCAAGCTCAAAATTGTCGTTGAAATCCGGGAAGATCAGCACCGCAAAATCGAGCCGGGCGTTGAGGAGGCCGAGTTGCGCTTCCAACAGTTGCCGGCGGCGGTCCTGCATCTGTAACTCTGCCTTGATGACGTCGGAATGGGCGACTTCCCCGCCCTTCTCAAGATTTTGCGTTAAATTCAAGAAGCGGTCGCCCTCATCCGCACTCTTCTTCGCACTTTCCAGCTTCTGCTGTGCGGCGGCGACGGCGTAGTAGCTCTGCACAACGGTCACCACCAGCCCGCGCGAAGCGATCTCGGCGCGTGCTTTGGCAAGCGCGGCCGCTGCAGAAGCGCGGCGGAAATTGGAAATCGAGAGGAGATCGATGGACTCATGCACGTTGGCCTGGCTGACGTATTCGTGAACAGCGTTGTTGGCGATGAACCGCACCGGGTTACCCGGACCGTTGCTCTGCGTGTAGAGCGCCTGATTGTTGTAAGTGACGCTGGGGAGCAGCGCGGCCGCCGCCTGATAGCGATCTTGGCGCGCGATTGCCGCGTCGGTCTGTGCCGCCTGGAACTGCGTGCTGTTTTTCCTGGCACGCGCCAGGGCGTCCTCCAGCGTCAAGCGCAGCGTTGCCGAGGCAAGAGGCACTGCCTGCGGCGTGGCATTCGAAGGGGCAACAGCGGAGGGCGTCCCCGTGTCCTGCGCCGCGGCAATGCCTACGCAGCACAGCAAAACGGCAGCGACTGAGGTCCATGAGGTAACGAGCATACCTGGCGATTTCATAGATCTTGACTCCCGGGCCGGGCAAGAATCGCACCTGGCAAGGAATAATCTAACCTAACCAAGCAAAGATAAACGCAGGATTAACTGCTTGATGCAGCAGGAGATGCAGGCGCCCGAAGATAAGCCGTGAAGGTGCTTCCGTGCGCATCCGAGCGCGTCAACTCCAGGCGCCCGCGATGGGCCTCCGCGATCCAGCGAGAAATGGACAGACCAAGCCCGGCTCCGCCTCCATCGTTTTCCGCTCGGGAACGGGCTTTGTCCGCACGGAAAAAGCGTTCGAAAATGCGCAGCTGCAAGTCTGCGGGGATGCCACCCCCCGTATCCGAGATGCTCAGCACATATTCAGAGCCGACTCGCCGGCACGATATGGTGACGCTTCCTCCCCCGGGAGTGTACTTAATGGCGTTATCCAGCAGATTCATGATCATGCGGCGCAGGAGAGATTCGTCGGCGTGGATTGGAGATTCAACTAATTCTTCCAATTTCAGGGAGATATTTTTTGCCAGCGCCAACGTGCGGGCCGAATGTGCGCATTCGGCCACGAGTTCGTCGAGATAAAAATCGTGCGATTGGAGTGGATATTGCCCAGCGTCTGCTCGCGTGAGCGTGAAAAGATCCTCGACGATGCGCGTCAGGCGCGCAGCTTCCTGATGAAGAACTCCCAGCGATTCGCGATATTCTCCGGCGGAGCGTCCCTGCTGCGATAGAGCGACTTCCGATTCGCCGCGCAGTATTGCGACCGGCGTGCGCAATTCGTGCGAAGCATCCGCCATGAACCGCTGCTGGCGCTCGAACGATTGGCTCAGCCGGTCCAGCAGGCTGTTGAATGACCGCGCCAGATGGCCCAGCTCATCCTTTTCGTTTTGAACCGCCAGCCGCTCATGTAGATTGGCGGCGCCGATGCGGCCGGCATGGCTGCTCATGGCCACGACGGGAGCGAGGCTCTTGCGCGCGAGGAAATAGCCGCCGACGCTGGCAAGCAGGATGGCAATGGGGATGACCCACTCGAACGTCGAGGTGACTCCTTCGAGCATTTCCTTCTGCGCATGCAGCGATTGCAGTATGAACAGCGTATAGTTCCGGCCTCGGACGGAAAAATGCCGCGCGAATCCACGATATCCGCCTTTGTTTCCCTTGACCTCGCCGAAAAGACGGTCGGAACGCGACGAGGCTTCGAGAAATTCCTGAAACGAAGGCGACGACAACAGCCCGGCCGCGGGGGAATCGGGCTCAAGATTCGCTGCTGGAGTATCCGGTGAGCCGACGATTACTTTCCCCGTGTCATCCGTGATGGCATAGAAATGGTCGCGGAAAAGGTGCTCGTTAATGGCTACTTGCGCGGCGAGTTTGAACGCATCGGGACCTCTTTGATCCTCCATCTCGGCGTGGAGCGTGACGAGAAACGCTTCGGAAAGTTCCGCCAGATTCGCATCGGTGCGCCGCACCGTGCTGCGCCAAAAAATGAAATAGGTGATCAGCGATAAAATGACCAGCACGATCGCAAGCACCGCGGTGTACCAGAGTGTGAGCCTGGAGCGGACGGAATCAAGCATGGCTCTTCCGAATCGGGGAATTCGCTTTCGATCGAGTGCGCGCGGAAGCAGCATCCTCGGCGCCGTCGGATGCCGGCAAATCAGCGGCGGAACCCAATAGATAGCCGGCGCCGCGCCGCGTATGAAGCAGCGGCTTCGCGGAATCCGCGTCAATTTTCCGCCTCACGCGATTGATGTACACCTCGATCAGGTTCGAGAAAGGATCGAACGTCTCATCCCACACGTGCTCCGCGATTTCCGCGCGCCCTACGACGCGGCCGGCGTTGCGCGCAAGAAACTCCAGCAGCGCATACTCCTTCGCCGTGAGCGGCACGGTTTGCCCATTGCGCGAAACGCTTTGCGCCGCAGTGTCCAGAACCAGATCGGCAACGGCAATCTTCGCCGGCCGCAGCTCACCGGAACGGCGCAGCAGCGCGCGAAGCCGCGCGAGCAGTTCGCGGAATTCGAAGGGCTTGGTGAGATAATCGTCAGCGCCACTGTCCAGGCCATTGATCCGATCTTCCACGGCATCGCGCGCGGTCAACATGAGAATCGGCATGCGCTGGCCGGATTTGCGGAGCTCGCGACAGACGGCAAAACCATCGCGGCCAGGGATCATGACGTCCAGGATGACCAGGTCGTAGGTATTGATGGCCGCCTGATAGAGTGCGTCGTCGCCGGTCGCGGCTACATCCACGGCGTAAGCCTGCTCCCGCAAGCCCTTGGCCACAAATCGCGCAATGCGCGCATCGTCTTCGACCAGCAGCAGTCGCATGCGAGCATCATACGGCAGATGGGCAGAAAAGTGAGATTCATGCGTTTTGCGAGGGATGCAGACTCCTGCCATCGTTCGGCCAGAATCAGTCTGGCGGGCTGCATTTGGAACTTGATTTCACGGCAGGGATGAGCCGAAGATCGATTCTCACGCATCGAATAAGTGATGAAATTCAAGAAACTCGATCCGGAGCAGTTGGATTGCACCAAGACGGTACTGCGGCCGTTCGGCTGCATGGAGCTGTGGGCCGGCAACGAGAAGGCGCACCGCTCTTTGGAACTGGCCGGCCTGGAAAGTGACGTGATTGCAATGCCCGCCGGGGGTGACAAGGGCGGCGATCTTTCCGCCGTGTTTTCCTGCAGCGACAATCTTGCGCGCGTAGTTCTCGCCGACTGCGTTGGCCACGGCTATACCGCCAGCGGGGTGGCTCGTCACGTCCACCATCTACTGCACAAATTTCAGGACATTCGAGATACGGCTGGTTTGCTCGCCGCGCTGAATGATGCCTTCACCCTTTCCAATGAAGAATCGAGTGGCCCGCTCCGGCTGACGACGGTCGTCACCGGTACGTTTGATGGAACAACGGGTGAGTTCAATTTTGCCTATGCGGCGCATCCCAGGATGCTGCTGTGGCGTGATCGTGAGAAAAAATTCCTTGAATTGGGTGAGGGGCTAGAGGGATTCCCACTCGGATACATCACCGGAGAAACGTACAACCAGCAGAGCGTGCGGCTGAACCACGGCGATATGATTCTGGCGTTTTCCGATGGCGCGACGGAGGTCCGCTCACAGTCCGGAGAGCAACTTACGTCAAAAGGATTTATGGAGCTGGCGGGAAAAACCCTGGACGGCCTTACCCCGCCGCATATGCTCTACGACTTCTCGGAATTGCTGCTACAGGAAGTGCATCGCTATCGTGGCGCGCAAGGGGAGTTGGAAGACGACATTACACTGCTTACGTTGCGCCGCGTCGCTTAGTTGTGAGGCATGCGACACGATGCAACGGTCTTAAGAACCTCCGAGCGTTACTTCACCGGGTGCGACGCAAAGTATTGGTCGAGGCTGGCGACTACTTGTTTGACTCCTCCTTGAACATTCCTATCCAAACCGGCCACGATGTCGGGCACATCCTTGCCGCTTATCGGCTCATCGTGTGTGTAATATTGCGTCCAGACGGTCGCCCCGGTCTTCAAGTCGCGCATTTCCAGTTCCCAGGTGACCCTCGCTGAAATTGGGCGCCCCTCTACCTCTTTGAAATCATACAGGCGCCCGCGGATCGCAAAGTCTCCCCGCATATTGCTGCGCCGGAAAGAGACCGCCCGGTAGCGTCCTGAAGCTCGCAATTCCCGCAGTAAGACTTCTTCAATCATTTCCGTGGGCGGCTCCGCCCAACGCTGATACTCGTAGGTGCCCATTTCCTCTGGACCGTTGCCGTAGACGATGCGGTCTTCACGATAGAGATGTGTCGTGAACAGTCCGCCTAAGAGCAGCGTCACGGGAACCGCATCTGGTCTCTCGACCGCGGCCGTGGCGGCTTCCGCCGGAACAGTGAGCTGATAATACTTGCTTGGCCGCGTGGCGCCGCAGCCGCTCAGCAATCCAACGAGCACCACGAAAGCCGAAATTCGAACTTTTCGGAACGCCTGAAAGCCTGCTCCCTGGCGTTCTATCGCCACTTTTTCCGCGGCTCGCAATCGCACCTCTCCTGGCGTTCGAATCATTGTGATCCTCCCGGCTTATGTTCGCGCGGGTTCGTTGACCGGATGAGCGTGTAGGGTCTTGTCTTGATCGTGTTCGTGAATTCCTTGAGGTTCTGGCTCACGTGGCGAAGGTTTTCCAGCAATTCATCAATGTTATCGGAGTTTACGTCCAGTGTCTGGTCCAGCCGTCCGGTCAGATCCGTTAGCGTTGTGAGCGACTTGCGCAGCTCAATTACGGCCTGGCGGACGTCATCGCGATTATCACCGATCAGGGAATCAACATGATTCAACGTTTCATTGGCCTGCGCCGAGGTCTTCCTCAAATCCTCAAGTAACGGCTCCAGTTTTTGCGTGGCGGAGCTCACATTTTGAAGGGTTGATTTCACGGCCGGCCTGTTTTCCGCGATCATGCCGCGCGTATCGGCCAATACGCCGGAAAGATTGGCACGATTCTGGTCACTGAGCAGATCGTTCACGCGATCCACGGTCACTTTCAATTCGGTGGCGCGATCGTTCAGCGTCTTCAGCAGTTGCTGTGCCTGTGGCGCGATGTCGTTCAGTCTGGCCGTCAACGCGTTGAAGTCCACGTACGGATCTGCCGTTAGCACCGTTCCCGCCGGGGCCGTCGCAGCTCGTTCGCTTCCCGGAACGATCTCCATATGATTGTCCCCGAGCGGGCTCAAGCTCATGATCTTCACGTGGCTGTCTGTCTTTATGGGCAGGCCGGATCGCACGCTGAACGTAATTTCGATCCGTGAAGGATCTTTGGGATCCAGCTGCAGTTTTTCCACGCGCCCGACCTTCGGCCCGCCGGAGTACCGCACCGCCGCGCCGGGCTCCAGCCCGCCCGCAAACGGGAAGTACGCGCGATAGGTTGCCGCGGACCCGCCAAACGCGCCGCTCAGGACGAATACGGTGGCGATCAGCACGGCACTCGCGACCAGCACGAAAAAACCCACCATGGCTTGCTCACGTTTTGAGTCCATCATGCACCTCTCTTCCCCGCCGCCGCACGTTTCGGGCGGTTATCTTCCGTCAACATCTGTAGATAGTCCAGTTCTTCGGAGACGGCCGGCTCTGCAATGCGGTCGAAGAATTGCCGCACGCGCGGGTGCGTGCTCTTGCGCATCTCCTCGGGAGTTCCGAGGGCCACCACGTTTCCCTTGTCAATCAGCACCATGCGGTCCGCGATCAGGAAGGCGCTGGCCAGTTCGTGGGTCACCACGATGATGGTCATGTGGAAAGCCTTTTTGAGATCGAGGATCAATTCATCCACGCCGGCGGCGATAATGGGGTCTAGTCCCGCGGAAGGCTCGTCGAAGAAAAGAATCTCCGGATCCATAGCCAGCGCGCGGGCCACAGCCGCGCGTTTTTTCATTCCGCCGCTGAGCTGCGACGGCATGTAGTTCTCAAACCCGGCTAAGCCCACCTGATCCAGCTTCAGGCGCAAGATAATCTCGATGGTCGAATCTTCCAGCTTGGTGTGCTCGCGCAGCGGGAGCGCGACGTTTTCTCCGACGGTCATCGAGCCAAACAGCGCGCCGCCTTGAAACGACATTCCGATTTTTTTTCGAATCTCATCCATTTCGTCGTCGGAAATCGCCGCGATATTCTGTCCCTTGAGCCAAATCTCGCCCGAACTCGGCTTTTCCAGGCCCACCAGCGTGCGCAGCAACGTGCTCTTCCCAGATCCGGAGCCGCCCAGAATAACCATGGTCTCGCCGCGCATCACGTCAAAGCTGATGCCGTGGAGAATCTCGCGCTCGCCATAGCTCACGCGAAGATTTCGCAGCGAGATCATCGCCTCATCTTGAAGCACCGGATTGCTGGTCTCTTCCATCGCCATCGTTCGAACTCTACGCGCCGCTCACAAAGAAAAAGAGTGTCGTGAAAACCAGGTCCACCAGGATCACCAGGAAAATCGAAACCACCACGGCCCGCGTCGTCGAGCGGCCCACCTGCTCCGCGCCGGCTCCGGTCGAAAGTCCTTCATGGCATCCCACCGCGGTGATGGTAATTCCAAACATGACGCTCTTGATCAGGCCGGTCACGATGTCGCGCAAAAACAGTGCGTCCAGCGAGGCCCGAATGTATCCGCTGAACACAAAATTCGCCTGCGCCACGCCAAACAGCGATCCGCCAAGAACGCCCATGAAGTTCGCCCAGATGGTAAGGCACGGGAGCATCACGATCATGGCAAGAAATTTCGGGGTGACCAGAAAATGAATCGGGTCGATGGCCATCGTTTCCAGCGCGTCAATTTCTTCCGTCACCTTCATCGTGCCGATCTCCGCGGCGAACGCGGAGCCGGATCTTCCAATGACCACGATCGCAGTAATCAAGGGCCCGAGTTCGCGGGTCATCGAGATGGCCACGGCGCTGGCCACGTAATTCATCGCTCCGAACTTGCGCAGCTCGTAAGCGCTCTGCAGTGCGAGGATCAGTCCGATAAAAAATGTGATGAGGGAAAGAATGGGCAGCGCCCCGACGCCCACTTGCATTGCTTGTGAAACGGCGCGCTGCAACCGCAGCGGCTTGCCTCGCAAAGGCGCGACAAACGTGAAATACGCGGCGCGGCCCCCGAGCGTAGCCAGCGCTCCCAGGTACACAAGCCCATCCGTGACCGCTCCGCCAATTTGCGTCGCTACTTCCACTGTCCTCTCGACACACCGCTACGGCTTGCGATTCCGGCAGGCTCAGGGGGCTACGGCCTGCTCTTCGGTTTCGTAGATTTCAAAAATCTTGACCAATTTGGAGAGCTGCAGAACCTCTCGGACGGTGTTGTTCAGTCCGAACAGGATAAAACGCGCGCCGACGTCGCGCGAAGCCTTCAGGCCCTCTACAAGAGAGGCCACCCCTGAGCTGTCAATGTAGCGAACGGCCTTGAGACTAAGAATAACGCGCGGCGTTCGAAGCTCGCGCAGCTCACGCAAAAGAGCCTTCCGCAACTCCGGCGAATTTGCGAGGTCAATGTCTCCGGAAACGTCGAAAATGGTTATCTTGTCCAAATGGCGCGCGGCAATCTTCAAAATGAATTCTCCTCAAGAGCCCTTGCGGGGCCCTGGCACATGCAAAAATTTCACGAGGCGAAGCTGGTTCCGGCCGATCTTGCGCCGGAATTCTACCTTATCCATGCTCTGGTGTATAAAGTGCAGCCCCAAGCCGCCGGGCTTCACGTCCTCCAGCGCGCGTCCGCACAAATTTGCTCCCTCCACCGTGACGCCACGATCCTCCAGCACGATTTCGAGCGCTTCGCTCAGCGCGCCATTGCGCGAAACCTGCACACGGCGGAAGCAGGCTTCGATGGGCTTGTCCGCGTCTCCGCGATAGGCATGGCGGATGATATTGGTCAGCGCTTCGTCAACGGCGAGCACAATGGCACGGCATTCCGGCTCGGGAAATCCGAGCTTTTCGGCGAGCTGTCCCAACGCCCCGCGCACCGCGCAGAGCATTTCAGGATTGCTCAGCAGCTCCAGCTTCAGAAGCAAACTACTCCTGCCCACGTGGATGCTCCCCGGTTTCAGGAACCTCTTTTCATCGCGAAGTTGTCGCGCGCGAGTGTGGCTGCCTTCTTTGCAAAATCCAGAGTCGCGCGCAAATTCCCGCCCAAGAATCGAACCTTGCCGTTCAGGTCATGTTCCAGAACCGTCGTGCCATCCTTGTCCGTAAACTGGCAGTGCACGTCGATCGAGGTTTTGCCCGCGACCGTGGTTACCTGCCGTGCCATTTCGCTGCCCTTCTTGAATCCCCGGACGGTGCTGTGAAGGATGACGACATCACCGGTGGCGCTGTGGTCGCCATCGCGGTAAACGTGCTCGAAGCCGCCCTGCTTCTGCAATTGCTGGATTAAATTTTCGTAAAGCGAAACTTGGAATTCCGCTGGCAGCTTGACCTCCTCTGACTGGATCATGAGAACTTGAATCGCCGATACCTTCTTCGCCGGAGGCGGCGCAGTCTGGGCATGAAATTCGGTCACTCCGGCGCAGATACCGAACAGCAAAAGCAACGAAACAGTGATGACAGGCAGGCGCTTCATGGCTTCTGCTCCTTTGGCGCGTCCGGTTTCGGAGCAGCGCTGTTGGAATCATCCTGGACCGGGATACTCGTGCGCGCTCCCTGCGCAACCAGCAGTTTCTTGAACGGATCCGCTTTCCCCGCGGCCATCGTAAAAATGGCGCCGTGCAAACCACCGCCCGCATCGCGATATCGGATGGTCAGCGTATCGAGTTTCGCGCGGAACAGGCTCAGAAACCGCCCGCCGCCGTAAGGCGCCAACATCGTCAACGTTCCAAACGTTCCTCGAAACACGCGCTGGCTGTCATTTCCGGTAATGACGTCATCCAGCGAACCGATGGCCACTCCGGTTTTCGCCTTCGAGCTGGAAAACTGAAGATTGCCGTTCTCAAGCTTCAGGTTCCCTTTGGCGTTCGGCCTGACGTCCGCAAAACCAATGACCTGGACAACGGGTACGGCATCGGCCGGCTGTTGCGCGAAACTCGGAAGTGTCAAGGGACTGAACAGCAAAAACAGGAATCGTATTGTAACTTTTTTTAACGGCACTCTCATTACTCCCTCCACAGGTGTCATTCGCCGGTCACCAACCGCGGGTAAGCTCCGCCATCTTCCCGGAACAGTGTCAATGAAAAGTCGAGCGTTCCGTTCGAGGATCTCTAAAAAACTATGGGGACTTCATTCGCGAATGAACAGCTCACAGATGATACACGCAATTCGGCTGGCGACAACTGTCTCCTGCCGCCAAAAATGCCCGAGGAAAAAAGCGAGGATCCACCAAGGGAAGAATGCCAATGCAAGGATAGCCAGCGGACTTTTAAGCCCGGCGCTGTGGGACTTCTTTGCTTTCTCTAAATCGTAGCGATTCAAGAACGCAGGGTGACACCGCAGCCAGTTTTGGCGTCCTAAACAACTTTATCTGACGCAGCCACGTTACCGTCCGCATCCTCCGATCGTTCCGATCTCTTGCGCTAGTATGCGGACTCCGTTCTGCGTTCCGGTTTATCGGGAATTACGTACGGACCGTGTTCGATCGTCAGAACCCGTTTGCCGTAGATCTTCACATCAACCTGCGTCTCATCACGGAGCGGCAGCCAGAATTCGTCGATTTTCTGGTACTCCCGGACAAAGTCCGCCCGGTTAATCCAGAACGACGGTTTCTTGGCGGGATGGCCTTCGATTTTCACGACGGCAAAGTCGTGACTCTCAATCCAGATTCTTCCTTCAAACAAGTACTTGTCCTTCCGTCTCGGCGTCACCTCGAGCAGGAAGCAGTGGTAGGGGCCGGCCTCGTCTTCCCCCGCTAGATGGAATTCGTAGTTCGCCGGGGTCAGTGCGCTGTCCACGTGCTGCTTGCCGGTTGCCGATTCTTTTTCGCTGTCCATCAGCCGGTCAAACACCAGGCGCCGGACGATTCCCGATCCTTTCTCCGAAGTCTTTTCGAACGTCTTGGCATCGGGTGCTCGATACTCCATGCGCACTACCGACTGAGCGGCTAGCTTCCCTTCATGAGTGCGGATTTCGTAAGTGCGAACCACCGTGTACCTCTGGAGAAGCTCGTTGCGCCGTTTGTTTTCCGCCAGGACTTTCGAGACGATTACGTTCGCGGCTGGCTCACCCAAAACCACGGGGCTGGCGACCGCCGGGACATCGCCGCTTGCGGCAAAAATAGCCTGTTGCGCTCTCGCAGGCGACGGCGCAGCATAAAGCACCAGCGCAAGCAATAGTACGGTGGACCGTGTGACCTTTGCCGAGAGATTTTTCATGATCCGGAACTCCCTTCAACGGAATCCATCTCGGAAGCGAACTTCGTACAGCACAGTCAGTTTACTACGCTCAACAGAAATGCGGTTTTCTGCCGTTCGAATCCCGTGAACTGGCCGAACTGTGGCGAAGTGACGTTGTTGTACACGGCGCTGAAATTGCCATGATTCGTAACGTTGATCAGGTACAGCCCGAGCCGAATCTTCCGCGAGCTGCTGTGATGCCCAATCGGGAAGCGAAAGTCCCGGTACACCTGAAAATCGAAGGAGAAAAACGTAGGAAACCGCTGCGCGTTGGGCTGCCCAACGTAGTTCTGCTGGTCGTCCACCTTGGAGTAGGGAAAGCCAGTGTGGACATCGACGACAGGCCCAAGAATCAACGCATAGGGAAGTTCGAACGTTCCCCAGGTAACTAAACGGTTCGGAATGTCCGTGGGGCGAATTCCGTAAACATTGGGCCGGATGACTGGCTGTTCGAACGGAATGAACACGTCACCCAGGCTGTTCAGATCCCCCCGCGAGCGGCTCCATATATAGGAAATGTTCAGTTCGCTCTGTTTGATTGGATGGAATCGCAGGGTTGCTTCCGCTTGGCTATAGTTTTCTCTGCCGGTACTGAACAAGCCCAACACGCCCGCCGGATTGTCTGCTGCGAAGATGCCGGCACCGGTGACGGGATTGATGACGAACAAGTTGGTTATGACGCTGTGGAGATAGCCCAGTTTTAGGACCGCGCCGCTCCACAGCGCGCGGTCGATCTCCGCGTTGCTGACAAAGCTGCGGGCACTGGTATTCGGCGAATGACGGATTCGCGATGCCAGGGGACCGCTGCCATTCGAGACGTACTCACTATTCAGCGCGACTTGGCTGCCGATTATCTGTCCGGTCGAATCGTATTCGCTGACGAACCGCACAGGATTCCCGGCGAAGTCCGCCGCGAGTAACGGAACCCGGTCGTAGAAGAGTCCCGTGCCGGCGCGGAGGATGGTCTTTTGGTTTTTCCCCGGTGAATATGCAATCCCGAACCGCGGCGCGAATGCCGCCGTGCGGCCTATGCTTTGGCTGGTGAACCGTCCTCCAAAGTCCGCAGCCAGGTGATCGTTGAACATCCAGCGGTCTGCGACGAACTCTTCTACCTCCGTTACCGACGCGTTCAGCAATCCCAAGCCGGCAAACCCGATCTGCTCGGCAAGACTTCCGTCCTCGCGCAGCAGGCGGACATCGTGTGAAGCACTGCTGCCACGAAAGGACCGGTGTGTCACGTCGGCTCCAATCTTGATTTCGTGCCGTCCAAAAAATCTCTTCGACGCAAATTGAAAATTGGGGGCAGCTTCGATCTGGCTGGCAGAACGAGCCCACGCGTTGAAGAAATTCCCTCCCCAGGTCTCTGGCGTGAGCAGCATCGCATCGTTCCCCTGTCCATGCGCGTTGCTGTCAAACCTTGTATAAGTCAATGCCATGCGGAACAGTGCACCCGAAGGGAGGCTGTAGACATCGGAGAGGCTTGCGGAGGCGCCTTTCCTGTCGTAGTCCGAAGAAGCAGTCTGAGGAATCAGCGCGGTGATGTCGGCGAATTGCGTTCTCAGCGGAAAAACGTTCAGCGTCACCGTTGCCACCTGGCGCGGTGAAAGGATTGCTTGAAGCGTGCTGTAGGAAGTGAACCCCTGCTTCTTGATTTCGTTGCGTGGCCAGGCCAGCCCGCGGATGGGATATCGGATTACATCGTATTCAAAGACTTCGGAGAAACTTATTTTGTCCTTCAGCAGCGGACCGCCAAAGACCACGCGCGGCGTGGCCCGCGAGATGCCGACGACGTGGTCATTTTTCCCTCGCACGCTGACGTTCAGGTCGCGCACGCCGAACTTCCAGCTTTCCGGCGGAGGTACGGTTTCCACCTGGGTCAGCCCGCCAGAAAATCCTCCGTTTTCCGCGCTGTACGGAGTCTGCTCCACGTGCACCGACTGCACCGCGTCAAGAGGAACTGGAATTGAAAATGAACCCGTTACCGGGTCCGTCATCTTGGCGTCGTTCACCTGAAGCATGGACTGATCTTCGCTGGAGCCGCGGAAATTCAGTTTGCCTTCGGACGTGCGAATCACTCCCGGAGTCAGAGGGAGCGCCTCCTTAAAATTTTCCTCCGTAAGCGGCAGTCCGGAGAGCTGTTTTTCGCTAAGCTTTGGAGCAGTGGAAGAAGTGGTCGAGAGCGGCTCAACTTTTTCCTTTACTTCGATTTTTTGCGTGAGCCCGGTCAACTTAACTGCAACATCTTGGACGATGGTTGCTTGATCCCGGACCTGAATCGTAGCGGTAAATGGTTCGAAACCATCTCCGTCGACCCTGAGAAGGTACTCGCCATCCGGTACGTCTTTGAATTCATAGTTCCCCGCGGCATCGGTCGCCGCCGTCAGCGACGGCGAATCCCCAGTTCGAGGCTTCAGCTCCAGCGCAAGACCTTCAGGCATGGAGCGCTCGTTTGATGCATTCACCAGCGACACCGTGCCTTTGACTGCGCCGCGCTTCTGCGTCGTTTCCTGGGCCGGCAGGCGTCCGGGGCACACCAACATGGCTCCCAGTAGACAGATGACTACAATGCGAAGAGTTGTACCGGAGAATTCGCGCGTTTTACGGACCATGACGCCTTCAGCTTTTCACCTTCCCCTGCGACCGCAGAGAATGCCCCCGCACGCTGAGCTCCGAGATCAAGCTGATCTCGCGCACGAGTCAGCCTTCTTCGCTTGCCTACCGACGCTCATTCCGCACCGCCGATTTTCGACTTCCCGGTGAGCTTCGACTCCCTTGCGAAGCGCAGGAACAGACGGAGCACGGGGCAAAAAGGGCAGTAGGCGGATTGAGCGGGCGAAGAGCCAAGGTCACACTCCCGTGCGCCGAAGGGCGCACTCAATTGGGGTCCTTCTTCCGCATTTAGATGCCCGATGCAAAGAAGAGGGCACAAATCTTTCACAAGGATCGCGGTTCGACTCCTGCTTGTGCCTGGCGACGAGATCGGCCGGGCTAAGATTTTTTTTGTGCCTCTTGGCCCTGGTGGTGCATCGAATTTCGCGAGGGTGACGTACGAAACGCAATACTTTCGGTCCTCCGGCGCGCCGCCCGGAGGGTCAAGACACTAAGGAGGCCGTATGTCTGAACTGCAGCATTTTCCTACTCTACCGAGTCAGCCGTTCCGCCTCGATGTGCCCTTGCATGATCTCCTGCAACAACCTTCGAACGATCCTTCGCCTCGCCCGCCGACGTTGAAGGATCAGAAGACATTACCTCCAGCTGTATTTCCGCAATATCCGGAGCTATTTCACAATCTGGATGAGAGTGATATTGCGGCGCACGATGCGGTTCTCCAAACGGGCAAGCGGCACTGGCCCGCGTCCAAAGTCATGAAGACCATGCGCGGCTGGATGTTTCCGTACTTCAAGTCACGCGTCCTGCCGGGCGAGTTTCAGCCGATCATCGCGTACCTCTTCACCGAGTGGAAATGCAATCTCGACTGTCACTACTGTTGGTCGTATGACAATCGCGTCAAAGGCATGACAGAGGACACGGCCCGGCGGGCCATCGACTGGCTCGAATCCACGCCATGCCGCGTACTCGCCCCCACCGGCGGCGAGCCGCTCATCCGTCCGGATTTCGTTCACAAAGTGATCTATTACGCCGCGAAGAAAGACTTCTGGGTATACCTGGCGACAAACGCCCGGCTGCTCCGCCCGGAAGTTACTGATCGTCTCGCCGACGCCGGCATTGCCACGGTGAACTTTGCCGTGGATACGATCAAAGAAAAGCCCGGGCTGCCGAAGGCCTTTGAGCATGTGCGTTCGAACTTCGACTACCTCGTGCGGCGGCAATACCGGTACGGCTATACCGTGTTTTTCAATACCAATATCTGCCGTACCAATATTGATGACGTGAAGGAGCTCGCCACCATCGCGCACGAAAATGGCATCTCCATCACCTTCCACATCAACGAAGCTCCGATGATGGAGCAGGGCCACTTCAAGCATTTGCATGAAAACGACACCTACATCCGTCCCGAAGACTTTCCGGTGGTGGACGATCTTCTGGACTGGCTCATCGACAAGCAGCGCCAGGGCTGGAAGATGGTCGATTCCATTCCCCGCCTGCAGAACATGAAAGGCTTCATGCGCGGCGTCGGCGAACACTGGGGATGCCGTGCCGGGCAGAACTGGCTGATCATTCGCACCAACGGGACACTCGCTCCGTGCTTTCCGATGTACAACGCGTCGTACGACTGGGGGACCGTCGAGAATCAGAAGTTCGACGTCAAGCAGCTTTCCGAAATGAAAAAGGGCTGCGAGCCGAATTGCTTTTCGACACTCGGCTACAACGTCGCCTACTGCTACAGCGCTGCTCGCGTGATGAAGTGGCTGTGGAAGCAAGCGATGAACGGCTTTCAGGGCGTCACCGGAAGCTTTGAATAGTTCGCGCCAAGCATGCAAAGGAGGGATGAAGACTCCGATGTCGGATACCACGCTCATTTCATTGCCATTGTACCGGACTGCGGAAATTCCCTTTCAAACGTACAAGCGGCGTCAGGCTGCTTTCGCCCGCTATCGTCTCTATCCGCTGACGGTTTTCTACACCGTATACGCGATTCTTGTGTTGATCATCGCGTTTACAACAACGCATCCCTGGATCGCTGTAGCCTTCTTCTCCGCGGGCTGCGTAACTTGGACTTTCGTCGAATATCTCTTCCACCGGTACGTCTTGCACGGACGCTTTCCCCCTGGCAAAGGTTTCGTCCGCAAGTTTTTGCATGAGCGGCTCGACCCGCTCCATTGGGATCATCATGCGCGTCCGTTTGATGGAAGTCACATCAGCGGCGAACTGAAGGACATCCTGCCGTTGTTCTTTGTCGCAGCGCCCGTCAGCTTCCTGGTCCCCGTCTATACCGCGCCCGCTCTGCTTGCCGGCGTCGTACAGAGCTACGTCAGCGAAGAATGGCTGCACTACGCGCTGCACTTTTCTAACTCCCGCTTTCCGCTCTTTCGGCGGCTGAAGAAATACCACCTGTACCACCACAGCCCCCGCGGGATCAGCAAGGGCTATGGCATCACCACGCGGTTCTGGGACGGCGTGTTCGGTACTCGATTCCCCGAAGCCGTGCGCCGCTCCCTGAGCAAGAACTAACATGAAACACGACGGCTACGCTCTCATAACTGGTGCCTCCCGCGGGCTCGGAATGGCGTTTGCCCGCGCGCTCGCGGACCGTCATTACAACCTGGTTCTCGTTGCTCGGTCGGCGGAACCTCTCCATTTATTCGCTTCCGAATTGCGCCGCTCCTACCCGATTTCGGTGCTCGCTATTCAGGTGGATCTAGCTGCCCCCGCAGCGGGCCAAATCCTGGCGGAACAACTCCCGACCGGCGATGTTCCCATCGACCTGCTTGTCAATAACGCCGGCTTTGGTCTGCGCGGAGAATTCCGCGAACTCTCTCTTTCGCGGCAGCTGGAAATGCTCCGTCTCAACAACCAAGCCATTGTTGAGCTCACCTACAGCCTCCTTCCGCGAATGTTGGAGCGAGCGCAAAAGGGCATCATCAATATCTCCTCGACGGCGGGTTTCCAGCCCATTCCCTTTGCCAGTGCGTATTCCGCAACCAAGGCCTTCTTGACCACGTTTTCCCTTTCTCTGGAACAGGAGCTGCGCGGCACAGGAGTAGCCGTCGTAACCGTCTGCCCCGGAAGGCTGCATAACAAACAGAACGGAGATTCAGCTCAGCCGGCCAAAGGCAAATGGGCCGGCATTTATCAGGCTCCCGAGGAGGTCGTTGACGACGCCTTGCGAGTCCTCGCCAACGGCGGCGGCCTGACGGTTCCCGGTGCGCTCAATAAATTCAGCGTCTTTGCGCAGCGCCTCATTCCACGAAAACTGGTGCCCCGCCTGGTCGCAAAGATGTCGAGGGCGTGATGCGCGGCCTTGTACGCGGGCTTCATGACCTCGGGTTTAGCGAATTTTTCTTTTGCGCCAGGAAACGAGAGTCCGGCACAAGCGGTGCCGTAAGAAATACTGCTCTGGAGCATGCAGTGATTTTCCGCAAATTGCTGAAGCATTCACGCTTCTTCCTCGCCTTGGCCGTCTTCGCACATCTGCTCGTTTCGAGCGCGCCGCGAGCCTCAGCACAAGACCACGGCACGCATGCGAACCACGCCGGACACGAAGGCATGTCCATGACCATGGACGATCCTGCCCACATGGACCCAGCGGAGCAGAGCAAGCTCCTAGCCGATAAGAAAGAAAGTGAATTCAACCACCATTTGGCGGGGCTCTTTCTAATTCTCGCTGGTGTGTTCATCATCGCTGAGCGCACGCTTCTTCAGCGCTGGTCCATTCTCCGCTATGCCTGGCCTTCTTGTTTTCTGCTTTCGGGATTGTTCCTGCTCATATTCAGCGACACGGAGCTCTGGCCCTTCGGTCCCCAGAGTTGGTGGTACGGCCTCACCCACAATCCCGAAGATTTGCAGCACAAATCGTTTGCTCTGATTCTCCTCGCTCTCGGGATCTTCGAGATCCAACGCGCCCGCGGCGTTCTTAAATCGGCCTGGGCCGGATGGCTATTTCCGGCACTTGCGTGCTGCGGTTCCGTGCTGCTCCTTTTTCATGAGCACCACACCGGGATGCACAGTGCCGAGCACATGACGGTAATGGCCCGCATCCAGGCCGAGCATCGCAATTTCGCCGCGACCGGATTCGGTATCGGGGTTTTCAAAGGATTGTCGGAGTTGCCCACTCGGTGGCAGATCCTATTCGCGCGGCTCTGGCCCGTTCTGATGATCGTGCTTGGTTTCCTTCTCATGCGTTATGTGGAGTAAGACTGGTACGCGGGCGAGTGGGAGTGATGCGAACAATAGCCGGATTCAAGTTTCCGGGGAGGGCCAGCAAGTGAATGAGATTTTAAGACGCATGTACCGTAGCCGCCTAACAGCGATCAGTCTCGGCAGCCTTCACAACCTCGCCAAGCTCCATCTTTCAGGATTCAACGCATTTCTCCTGCGTGCTCAGCCTGACGGACAGACCCGTGAACTAAATATCTCCGCCACTCAGGTGCTAGTGGCCATGGCGACTGGCCTTTGCTTGATGGGACCGCTCGTATGGGCGTTTATAAAGTACTGGCTGTTTGCAGTGTGAGGGGAAGCCAGGGTGAATTTCCTCCCGAGAATTGGCACCCACCGCAGATCAGAACTCACGCCTGAAAAACCTCATTTTGCTGTTTGCAGCGCAATCGCAATCGAATCAACGACTTTCCCGAGCAGGCGATGAGAATCGAACCCTCCCAGAATGCTTGGGGATGTTTTTGAACATACTGGCTTCCTTTTCCTCGGTCACTCTTCCGCGGATTCTTCGAATGACTTTCACGCCTGGCTGTTCGTGGCAACGCCGCAAAAAAGAAAAAACCGGCTGCGCCTTGCGACGCAGCCGGTGATTGGGCTTTCTCATTGTGTTTGGCGATTACGCGGCGATGAACAACGTCGTCCCTCCCCGGTTCACAAGCAACAGCGCTTCCTCTTTCCCTGCCTTGTGCATTGCTTGCTCAAATTCCGCGACGTTGTGCACCGGTCGATGATTCACTTCCTGAATCACGTCGCCCTTGCCCAACCCGGAATCCGCCTTCGCGCTGGACGGGTCAACGCCCGTCACAACCACGCCCTTGGTGGAAAGGGGGAGCCCGAGCTCTTTCGCCGTATCGGCATCCAGATTCTCGACGCTCACGCCTTCCAGCGCATCCTTTGACGCGCCTTCCTGCTGATTCTCCGCTTCCTCTTTCGAGGCCGGCAGTTCGCCGAGTTTCACGGAGAGATCGCGGACGCTACCGTTCCGCGAGATCTGCACCGTAACGGTCTCGCCCGGCTGCATCATGGAGATGGTATTCCGGAGCTCGTTCGCATCGTTCACAGACTTGCCATTGAGCTCCAGAATGATGTCTCCGCGCTGCACGCCCGCCGCTTGTGCGGGGCCTTTCGCGCTGACATCTCCCACGAGGGCACCCTTCGGCTCGCTCTGCCCAAACGCCTTGGCCATGGCCGGCGAGATCGGCTGCACCATAACGCCGAGGTAGCCGCGTGTCACCTTTCCATGATCCAGGATCTGGCCCATCACTTGCCGCGCCAGGTTCACCGGAATTGCAAATCCGATTCCTTCGTTGCCTCCGGAGCCGTGTGAAAGAATCGCGGTGTTAATTCCGATGAGTTCGCCGCGATCGTTGATCAACGCGCCGCCGGAATTTCCCGGATTGATCGGCGCATCCGTCTGGATGAAGTCCTCGTAGTCCTCGATCCCGAGGTTGCCGCGCCCTTTGGCACTCACGATGCCCATCGTGACTGTCTGGCCGACGCCGAACGGATCGCCAATCGCCAGCGCGTAGTCCCCGATTTGCACTTTGGATGAATCTCCCAGCGTGATCGCCGTGAAATTTGAACCTTCGAGCTTCAGAACGGCCACGTCCGTCTTCGGATCAGTCCCCACGACTGCCGCTTTGAGCTCGCGCTTGTCGGAGAGTGTCACCTTGATGTCCGTCGCGCCTTCCACAACGTGATTGTTAGTCAACACATAGCCTTCCGGGCTAACGATGACACCGGAGCCAAGACTATGCTCACGCTGACTTTTCGGCATTTGCGGACCATTTCCGAAACCGTGCCCAAAGAACCGCCGAAAAAGGGGATCCATCTGCATGCCTTCTCCGCCTTCGCTCGGAGTACGCACCACCTTGGACGAAGATATGTTCACCACGTTCGGCAACACCTGCTTGACAATCGGCGCGAAGCCCGTCTTGCTGGCTCCCTCGCTGGGATCCGCGATTTTCAGCGTCGCGTGAACGTGTCCGCCTGCGCTCTGGCTGGTGCGCGCCACGGCGAAGCCGGCCACTCCTCCGCACAGCGCAAGCGCCAGCGCCAACGCCAACAGCCTGCGCGAATTTTGAATGCCTTTCATGTTCCCTCCCAAAATACAATTCAGCTTGGCTCGAATTGCCAGTTCATTACACTTGTTTAGACGCTGCCTGCCCCCTCCCTGGGCTTCCCGGAGAGTTGGTAGATTGCGTCCCGATGATGGGGTATCCGCCCGGCAGTTTCAGACGATGGAGGCGGCAGGACTCGAATGCCCGGAGGGCCGGAAAAACTCAGGAAATGATTCCTTTGCGCACCGCGTAAAGAATCAGCTCCGACACGCTCTTTAATTTCAATTTTTCCATGAGGTTGGCCCGGTGGGTTTCCACCGTGTAGACGCTCAGATGCAGAAGATTGGCCACATCTTTGTTGGACTTGCCTTCGGCAATTAATTGCAGAATCTCTCGTTCGCGCGGCGTCAGCAAATCGTAGGAATCCTCGCTCCCGGTCCGCTGCAGCTTTTTCATATAGTCTTCCAGCAGCACCTTGCTGACTGCCGGGCTGAAGTACGACTTGCCTTCGGCAACGGAACGAATCGCGCGAACCAGATCGGATTCCGCGGAATCCTTCAGAAGATACCCGCGCGCTCCCGCTTTCAGCGCCCGCAGGATATACGTCTCATCAGCATGCATGCTTAGAATGACGACGGCGCCCGATTCTGCGTCCCTGATCTGCTTCGCCGCTTCGATGCCATTCAGATTCGGCATACCAATGTCGAGGACGGCAACATCCGGTTTGAGCGAGGCCGCCAAACCCACCGCCTGCCGCCCGTCTTCGGCTTCCCCCACGACCACCAGATCCGGCTGTTGCTCGACGATGAGCCGCAACCCGCGCCGCATGAGCGTGTGATCGTCGGCCAGCAGGACTCTGATTTTCTTCATGGGTATCCGGCGATGCTTCCCGCCGCGAGCGGCAACTCGACCTGAACGGTTGTCCCCGCATTCGCCCGGGAATCGAAGGTGATCGTTCCGCCAAGCCGCTTCACCCGCTCTTCCATCCCAAGAAGCCCCACCCCCCTCGTGCGTTTTGCGTCGAACCCGCTTCCATCATCACTGATCTTGACGTGAATGGCGTCGCTGGCCTGCGTCAATTCCACCAGCACATTCCTGGCGTGAGCATGGCGCTGCGCATTATTCAACGCCTCCTGAATCACCCGGTACACGCACACTTTCACTTCATCCGGCAGGCTTTCCGAAACGTTTTCCGCATAAACCTTCACCTCGATGTTTCCCTGCCGCGAGAGCTCCCGCGCGTACCATTCCACCGCCGGGACCAGCCCCAAATCATCGAGCATCGAAGGCCGCAGCAGTAGCGCCATGTTGCGAACTGTCTGGACGATCCGCTCTGCCAGCTCTTTGATGTGCCCCACCAACTCCCGGTTTTTTACATCGTTGCTCGCCAACTGGTTCGAAAGCCGCCCGACCTCCATCAGCAACAATCCCAGCGCTTGCCCCACTTCGTCGTGCAGCTCACGCGAAATCGAGCGGCGTTCTGCCTCCTGTGCATCCACGAGCCTGGCGGAAAGTTGTCGGAGCTCTCCGCGATGGAGTGCTAGCTCGGCGTAGCGCACGCGCGCCTGGCGTTCCAGCCGCAGAATATAGAGTGCGCTGCCAATAGCCAGCAGCAGGCCCGAGGTAAGCATGACGATCAGTGATTTCGCCAGGCGGTTCTGCAACGCGCTAAATTGAAGGGAAAGGGACTGGTTCGCCGCCGCGGCCTGGTTGTCGTTCAGCAACTCCATCCTTTGCACGATGGTCACGAAGCGCTGCTTGCGGGGAAGGATCTCCTCGCTGACGAGCTGTTGTGCACGGCCGCGACGCTCCAGGGGCGTCCAGGCGCTGGCCGTCCGCATCAGATTATCCTGCTCGAGCAAGAACGCCCGGAGTTGTTCGCAGAGTGTTTGTTCTTCAGAAGTTCGGTCCGCGGGATAGGCTTGCAGCGCAGCGCGCGCCGCTTCCGCTTTCTTCGAGGTCTCTCCGGCCGCGGCCGGGACGTCGGGAGTCTCGTAGCTCAGCAGAACTTCTTCGAGACGGTCGGAATAAGTGCTTGCGGACAGGACCACGGTCGCAAGGATGCGTCGGCGCTCCAGTGATCGGACACGGGCCGCTTCCTCGGCTTCGTGGAGCCGGCCCAGCGTGCTCAGCGCGCTCGCTCCCGAGTAAACGAGAAGCGCGAGTAGTCCGCCGAAACCGAGCGCCAGTACGGCACGCAACCGTGAATTTACCGCCGCCGTCATCGCGGCAATTTTACTCGAATAGCTGCAGCCGGCAAGTAAGGTCCCGACCAGGGCTGCTTTGATCCGGGTTAGGTTTTTCCCGGCACTCCTCGCGCCCTCGTCGTTCCCGGTTCATTTAGCTCTTGTTGCATACCCTTTTCGCTGTGGGCGTCCTCCTTAGGGGAGCTCCGCGGTTGTTTCCGATGACGTGGCGCTCTCATTTCCATGAGCATCAACGGCGGAAATGCAGTAGAGGTACTTGTGCCCGGCCAATACGTTGACATCCTGGAAAGACAGCATGGTAATTGGAGCGGAGTTGATGCGCACCGGCTTGCTGTTATCTTCCCGGCGATATAGGTTGTAGCCGGAAATATCTTTCTCCGGATTGGGAGCCCAGAGGAGGTCAACGAATTTTTCCCCGGGAATGTGGCTGACGAAGGGCAATAGTCTTTCCGGCACGGCGGGCGGAAAGACGTCGTGCGTGAATACTTCGAGCGGCGCAGAATCGTCTCCCTCAATCTCACTAATCAGGTGACCTTTCTGCGAGTACACTCGGGCCACAGGTGTAATCGAATAGAAATAGGTTTTCTCCCATTCGATATCCCTATCCACCCCGCTCCAACGCTCCCCTTCCTGCGTGTGCACGACTGCGCGCAGATATGGAACAACAACCCGCTTCGTAGAGCCCTTTTCACGCCGGTAAATCCGGTAATCGAACTTCAATAACGAAGAGCTGCTTTCGGCTTCTTCTTCCCAAATCAGATATACCCCACGCGCGTCGAGCTCAGAATGCAGCCCTTTCGCCGGCAGAACCGGCGCCAACGGAACTGCTGCAGAATTGGAAAATCCGGCGCTGCGTCCGTGATCGTCGAGCAACTCAAGTTTATAGACGGCAAACTGCACCTGGTCGGCGTGGTCCTGGCCTTCATACAATACGTCAATCACGCGAACCGTCGTTTTCGCATTAGGCTTCCCGTTGACGGCGATCGGAGCGATGGCCACCGAGTTTTCAAGATTAACCTGGCGCGCGGGGTGCGCGCAGCCTGAACCGGAGTCTGAAATTGTCAACGAGATAGTTCGGCATATTCTGGCAACCGCCAAATGTCCCACAAATGATCCCTGATTCTCTGCGTCACGTGGGTTGCTCCAGGTGAGAGCGACCTTGTCACCTTTACGAACGGCCCGCAGATCGCGCACCAGCGGAGGTTCTTTAGGCGCGTCGGCCAACTGACTCCCGGGTGCAGCACCCCGAACCAACCCGGTGCAGAAAACAAGTGCGAAGAACACCTTAGTCCATTTCATAAAATGTTTCTCACTCGATTCCCCTTTGGGCTACTGCACTTCGATCCCGCTGAGCAGGGACTGGTTCACTACCGATGTGAACTGGAGGATGTATTGGCCGCTGGCATTCGCTTTCACCGTGAACTGCTCGATGATGGCCTTATTCTTCGCCCCCGCCG